>ENA-UOJF01001734-UOJF01001734.1-human-gut-metagenome-genome-assembly--contig:-P74-NODE-1734-length-13840-cov-10.084077_pt1 | contig 13840 bp, 10 predicted proteins | sample MGYA00242344_ERZ723891 | MGnify/ENA metagenome assembly ERZ723891 | reverse complement strand
TGATTAGCGAGGGTATGAATATATTAATGGGCATTTTTATAAAATATAGTTAAGATGAAAATCCAATACTTTACATGACTATTGAGATAATTACTATAGGTAATATATTTTCAACTGGAGGGTGGAATTATAAAACTGAAAAACCGGCGGGGAATCTATTCATTTTATGTAACAAAGTTTGGGGCTTATTTTTGCGAATGTGAGATGCTATTTCCGGTTAAATTGTTTGTCATGTATGATAAAATAGAAATCATGAAGTGTAATTAAATTTATATTGTTTTAGACGAGGAGATTATTATGGGATTGATGGATATCGTTAAGAAGCTTCTGACCGGTGCGACAGATGAGGAAAATGCAAGAAATAAGGCGAGGATGAGAGAGCTTTTCAACGAGTGTGTACCGGAAGGGGATCAGTATACGTTGATATACTGCCATATGGAGGATTTTACGGATGCAGTCGTCGTTAAGGTAACGACGCACAGTAATTTCATCGTAGGATATAAACCGGGAGAAGTGGTTGTGGTGCCTGTGGACGCGGAGCTGAAAGGGCATGAGGAGCCGGTTGTGTTCAATAAAGAAAATGGCGGACAGATTAAGTCCACCCTGGTGGGGTACTGTACCGCTTCCAAGCCGGATGTTACGTTCCAGTTTGAACCAATTACCTATGAACCGGGAATCAAACGCGGTAGCAAGTATGCCGTATCTGTCACGCAGTCCCATGCGGAGGTATCTGCTTTCAGGAAATTTTTCAAGCAGGGGTTGTAATTTTGGGACGGAGAGAACCCGGACTGTGGGATAGGGAATCTGTTCATTCCTATTCCATAGGATCATAAAATATACAATCGTAAAAGGTCAGACGTGTTCACCTTTAGGTGCAGCGTTCTGATCTTTTTGTATGTTATAAATCGGTGAAACGATTCAGGACAAAGCGGTCGGTATGGAAATTGTAAAGTATTTCTTCTTATGCTATGTTTGCGCTGCGAAAGACAAGCGTAGAATCATAAGGGAATTGATTGCGGATACAAAAAATCCGACACAATAGCATATGCCGAAAGCCGCATCAAAAATGAATTTAAAAAGCCTGTCAGTCAGGGATTATCTGCAGACCTCCGGTGATAGGGATTCTATACGAGATCTTTTGCTTCGCCCATCCGGACATTTCATTGCAGAAGACACAATAAAGAAAAGTAAAATAATAGAATAACAGATGCTCGTTTCTGCTATAATTAAAGAAGTATAAAAGGAACGAGGTCACTATGAAAACAATATGCGCAGCGCTCGGCATGGCCGCTTTACTCACTTTTTCTGCTTCAGCAGATACACTCACTCTTCCGAAAGGACACGTGCTGGATTTTGGAGATACTGTCGATGTTCTTGACGGGAGACAGACGTACTTCGGAAAGCAGATGAAAAACTGGGCGGAACATGAAGCAGTTGAAAAGGAGTCAAAACCGCAGGCAGCTGCTATCGGCATTATCGGCGGTGTTGACAGCCCGACATCTGTTTATCTGACGTCCAAACTGGCACCACATGTATCCCGTCTGGCGGCGGAAGCCTTGGGAGAGCTGCGGGTATACCAGCTTCGTGCAAACACGCCGGAAGCTTTTTACGAATCCCTCGTGCTTTCTTTTTCCGTGGATCATAAGAATCCTGGGAAAGAGAAGAATGGTTTACTGCCTTTTGTGAAATTGATGGGGAAAGAAATGACAGACACGGCGGGCAGTACTGCAGCGAAACAGGAAGCAGCTGACAAAAAGAACGCTGTCATACCGTTTGCAGGCAAAATGTGGAAAGAAGCTGAAATCGGAGAGCCGTATAAACAATTTCTGGGGAAAAAGGGAATCCGTCTGTATGTGAGCAGTGAGACTCGCTGGAAAGAAAAGAAATCCCGCGGGGGGAAAGTGTACCGGCTGGCAAAGGTGAAAGCTGGATTATACGCTGGCGGCTGCCTGATCCCCTTTTTTGCGGAAGGGCTCATTCTGGAAGACGATGACAGTACGACATACACACTCTTTGCGGGCGATCAGAAATCAGGGGCATACTTTGTACCTTATGTGGAAAAAGCGGCACAGGAGATGAAATGATGAAGATGAAAATAATGCTGGCGGCTTCGATTCTTTGTGCCATGACGACAACGTGTGCGGGAACTGCCGATATGACAGACAATATTGAAAACATGGCAGGCTTTCCGCCGATTTCAAGCATAAATATTCCCAAAGATGATAATATCGTTTCCGCTGTATGGAACGGCATTGTGCAGGAAGACACGAAATCTTTCTTTCAAAAAGTGAAGTTTCCAAAGAATACCGATTTTACTCCTCTTGGAAAGGATGGAAAATTCGGACTGCTTACTGTGACGGAAGAAGGAAACAGCGTGCCCGCTTTCGTCATGAACTGCGAATTTGCTCCTGTGGTCGGTAAAGAAGCCATGAAAGATGCTTTTGACGCACCCCGTCTGTCGGGGAAATCGGTTTCCGAACTGTATGGCTGCAACGTGGCTCTTTTGGGCATGGAAAGCGTATTGAATGGTATGTTTCTGGAAATGGCGAAGCGGATCAATGAAAAGCCTGAGACGGATCCCAAGATTCCGTTCAACATGCTTGGTGTCAGTTTCCTGAATGTGGAGCAGATCCACCGCGCACAGGACAGACCCCGTATTTATACAAGCGGCGTGCGTGCCGTTTTCTTCGTTGACGGATTTGCCGTTCCCGTTTACGGAAAAGGCTATGTGATGAAGTACGGCGATAAGTACCGTCTTTTTTCCGTTCTGACAACGGACTCCGCCAATGAAATGGTGAAAAAAGCGGCTGACCGCATCGCAGCGGCATCAGTGAAGTAGATATCATCCTGTTTTTTCTGTGACCGGATTTCATCGTCAGGGAATACAGGGGAAATCACAGACTTTTTCCCAAAAAATCACGGGCGGCAGTGTGTTCAAAAAGGAGAAAGGAAAACGGTAGATGATAAAATGTGTCAGAGGAATTTGCTCATAAGAAAAAGCTATGGATTTATACGTCTGTAGACCCCGTAGCTTTTTCATTTGTCCATTTACAATTATTTTTTACGTGGGAAAGTGTATCACTCATGCTGCATCTTAAAAAGAAAATACTATTCTCAATAACGGCTGCAATAATACTTGGCAGCATGCCATTATCAGGGAATGCCTGGGAAGCGAAACCTGAAATAAGTGGTGTTTCTCTGCAGCAAGCACCGGATCAGACGGATGTTTCTGCAGCCGGTCGTACAAAGTACGATGGCTATATCTGGCGTCTCGATGCAAAGGATAGGGATCAATTGCCGCGCAGATTTCGTACTGCGAATTCTGCGTTCCGCTCTCATGTGGATGTCAAAAAAACAGGCAAAGGATTTACGATGACCCCCTCGCGCAAGGGGTTGGATCGTCTGAACATATCCGGCAGTGCGGAGTTCTCTGTCGGAGAGTTTGAGAAGCTGGTTTCCGTACTCAAGAAGCAGGCGAACGGGCCAATTTATATTGTGGATCTACGGCAAGAAACGCATGGTATATTTAATGGGAATGCCGTCAGCTGGTTCGGCGCGCGCGATTGGGGCAACATCGGAAAGAACAAAAATGATGTTTTAAAAGATGAGATGAGGCGTTTGTGTGCAGCCAAGGGGAAAAGCCTCATTGTGACGATGCTCGATGAAGGGAAGAAGTCGATTGATCCCAAACTTATGAAGATTAGTTCGGTCATGAGTGAAAGGCAGCTGGTGGAACAAAATGGTCTGTATTACTACCGCATTGCGGCAACGGATCATATCTGGCCATCGCCTGAAAATATTGATGACTTCATCGCCTTCATACGCACACTGCCCGATCATGCATGGCTGCACTTCCACTGCCAGGCGGGCAAAGGACGTACTACGATTTATATGGCCATGTATGATATGATGAAAAATCCTGATATATCACTGGAGGATATTCTCTCGCGCCAATATCTTCTTGGCGGAGATTACATTGCTTATGAAATGGATAAGCCGAAACCGAATCAATGGAAAGCCGCTTATTATCATGAGAAAGCAGCTATGATTGCAAAGTTCTATCAGTATGTGCAGGAAACTCATGCCAATCACTTTACCATGCGTTGGAGCCGGTGGCTTAAATCTCATCCGACAATGGAAGATGCATCTCCCACGCAAAGCGATTCAGGATCACGTATTCAAGGATGCCCTGGCTGAAAAAAGAATATTTTTTAGGCGTAATGATATTCTTTGCGGCAGGCGATCCAGAAGGAAACTGTCACGAAAAATGCCAGCAGCTTGGCGATGGAAACGGAAAGCCAGATACCGTCCGTGCCGTTTTCTTCGTTGACGGATTTGCCGTTCCCGTTTACGGAAAAGGCTACGTGATGAAGTATGGCGATAAGTACCGACTTTTTTCGATTCTGACAACGGACTCCGCCAATGAAATGGTGAAAAAAGCAACTGACCGCATCGCGGTGGCTTCGGTGAAATAGAAATCTTTTTGCGGTTTTACGTGATATGCATTTTCTTCATTGATCATTCAAGTGGTTCTGATGCATTATGATCCAAACTGGGACGGCACAAAGGCGCAGTAAGGCCGGAAGAAAACGATCAGGCAGGTGTACGACGTGAAAATACTTGATAATATCAGCAATACTGTCTGCGATGATCTGCGAGCAGAAATAAAGCGCGGGAGCAGGGTGTCCGTTGCGGCGGCCTGTTTTTCCATGTACGTATATCAGGAGTTAAAGGTGGGGTTGAAGAAGCTGAAGCAGGTTTTGGGTAATAGCCAAGATAAAGGAACAGGGAGGGGAAGGAAAGTGGCCTATTCTGAGTACAGAGATTTAACGCCAATCGACAGCATTGAGAATGGCGATGAATATATAAAAGCTCTAAATTGGGCGTTCCAAAATAAGAAGGTAAGAAATATTGCACTGACAGGGCCTTATGGTTCAGGGAAAAGCAGTATTATTGAAACCTTTTTGCGCAAGGATGAGGAGTCCAAAGTATTATACAAGATCTTTTTGCATAAAATCATTATAAAAATCACACTTAAGATGTCTATGGTTTTGTACAAAGCATTTTTGCATAAATATACAATTAGAGGATCCGCGCTTAAAATATCCATGGCTACATTTAGAAAAGGAGACTATGGAAAGGAGGAAAGCGCGTCTAATGAAAAAATTAAGGTTGATGCTAATGAGATTGAAAGAGGCATTCTGAAGCAGCTTTTTTATAAGGTTGATCCGAAACGGATTCCTCAAAGCCGTTATAGGAAGCTTCACCAGATAAGTTTTTTCAGCGTTCTTTTTTTTAGTACAGTGGGACTGGTTCTCATAGGCATTTTTGCTGCGATTTTTGCGCCTTCAATATATGGGGATTTTTTTTGGGATGCAATAAGAAATTTCATCTCTCCTGTGACTTCTGATCCGTTTTATACACTGATGGTAGCAGTAATACTGCTTGGAGTGTGTTCATTAGTTATTACCTATTTATACTGCACGGTGATTTCTAAAATTAAAATGAAGGAAATTAAATTTCTGTCAGACATTACTATTCAGAACAGTTCTGAGGAAACGGATTCAGTTTTCAATAGAAATTTAGATGAAATTATATATTTTTTCGAGGCCACCGATTATCGAACAGTGTTTTTCGAGGATTTGGATCGATTGGATGATCCAAAGATATTTGTTCATCTGCGTGAATTGAATAACTTGCTCAATAATGATGATGCTATCAAAAAGAAACCCATTGTCTTTGTATATGCTGTCAGAGATGATATTTTTTCAGAGGAAGACAGAACCAAATTCTTTGATTTCATCATTCCTGTTATTCCGGTAATAAATTCCACAAATTCAGGCGAAATACTGCTTCAAAGACTTCAAGAAGCGAAGAAAAATGGAGTTGAACACGAAATCTCTCAGGAATTTGTGCTTGATATAGCTCCATTTATTTCTGATATGAGAATTCTTCAGAATATCTACAACGAGTTTATAGTCTATAAGGAGATATTGCGCACATCACAGGAGCTTTCCTTATCGGATGAACAAATGCTTGCAATGATAGTATTCAAAAATCTTTATCCAAGTGATTTTGCTGATATTCAAGATGAAAAAGGTGTTCTGAAAAAAGCATTCACGGATAAAAGCGATTTCATTGCTAAGAAAAGGCGCGATATCCAAGAGAAAATAGACAAGGACTCGACTATTATAGATCGTGCACAGAAAGATGTCCTCAAATCCATCAGAGAGCTTAAGTATGCTTTGCTTGGAAGTCTGATGGATGGTCTGTATATATTTAAAGGTTTCGGTAAGGGTAATTCTTCAGCCGTCCAAGCTTCTGAGTTTATGCATGATGATTACGACATGACCAAGATTATACAAAATAGGTATGAGAATATCTATTATCGGGATTATAATAATAATAATTATTATTCCAACTGTATAGAAGTTAATAAAGAGGTTAATAAAGAAGTGCTAAGTGCTTTTATCGGACGTTGGGAAAACATAAAAGAAGTCGGAGAAAAGGGTCTTCAAAAATTGCAGAAGGATTTAGAGGAGCGTCGTGACAGGCAGCATAAACTGTCAGGTATGTCACTTGTGCGGCTTATAGAAACATATTCTACGGGTGAAGTATTCTCTGCGGAGGTACAAAAAAACGAGCTGCTTGTGTTTTTGCTGCGGCGGGGTTATATCGACGAAAAGTATGCAAATTACATTAACTACTTTAAGGGAACCAGCCTCACGAAGGCCGATATGAATTTTATCCTTTCTGTAAAGAGTCAGTCTCCATTGAATTTTGATTACCAGCTGACGAAAACGCCAATGGTTATTAATAGATTGCAGGAGTATGAGTTTGAACAAAAGGCAATATATAATTTTAATCTGTTGGAGCAGATGTTATTAGGAAATATATCGGAAAAACTGAAAACCTTTATTGGTCAACTGGCTGATGGCAATGAAGCCAGTTGGCAGTTTATTGATGAATTTGTCGACAGAACCGAAAAGCAGGCACTGTTTATTCGATTACTGGCGGAAAAATGGCATGGAATGTGGGCGTATATTTCGACAGATGAAAAACTAACCTATGATCACCAGTTGTTCTATTTACAAATAATGCTGTCTGAATCTGAAATTACAACTATTGAGGCGCAGAATACAGAAGGCTGTTTGACCCGTTATTTTGAAGAACATGATGACATCCTTCAAAAATTGGAATCTTGTGATGCATACAAAATCATATCTGTTATAGATAAGCTGAATGTTCGGTTTAAGACTCTTCAAATAGAAGGGGTTTCTCATGAAGTGCTGGATAATGTTTTTGATAAATGCCATTATATGCTTAACGAAACTATGATTAAAACGGTAGTGGCCTATAGGAGCGATAATCTGATCAGTACATGGGAAGAGAAACCGTATTCGACATTAATCACGCTGGCTGACACTCCTTTGATGCAGTATGTTCACGACCATATTGTGATTTTTGTTGATGAGATTATTCTTACACACAGCAATCTTTCTGACAGACCGGAAGACATTGTGGATATGCTGATTCGGCTTGAAGGAGAACAAGATCTTCAGACAAGGCTGATTAAACAAGAGAGTTTTCACTTAGACAGTATCGAGGAATGTGCTTGCGAACAGGTGCATGCAGAAAAAGATAATTGGATTACTGTTTGGAATGCGTTGTTAGAAAAAGGAGCAGTAACTGTCAGCTGGAAAAATGTTCTTGATTACTGGAAGGTATATCAGGTAAGTGATGAGCTGAAGGAATATATCTCACATCATGCGGAAGAATTGTCTGGAATGGATACAGCCTCTGTTGAAGATGACTTTATAAAAGCGTTCATCAATGCGAATTTTAAAATAGAAGTTAAGCAAAAACTTTTGCCTGTATTAAAATTGAACGATTTCGATCTTGATATTACTTCACTTGATGAATTTACATTGTGGATTATGATTGCTTGTAATTATTTTGAGTTTACAGTCGAACGATATTCGGTTATTTCCTCAATATCACCAGATATTGCCACGGATTTTATTCTGAAAAATCAGGATGAATACATGGAATTGAAGGAAAATATTCCTATGTCTGGCAATCTGCTTGAACGGTTGCTTTTCAGTAAGTGTTTCTCCGTTAAAAATAAAAATCAATTATTTACGGAATATACTGAAAACTACATGACCGAAAAGATTGCGGAGCAAATGAAGGAACTAAATATGCCGGTAACAAAGGATATTTTTAATATTGCATGGGGTTGTATCGGAGAAAAGAAGCGAGAGGGGCTGTTGCTTGATAATTGCACACTGTTTGATGCCGATGAGCTTGAACGATATTTTGGAGAACTTGGAGGACCATATGCAGAACTTGCAGATCGTACGCGTAGACATGATGTTAATCTTCCTGTAACGGATAGAAATAAAGCGCTGGCAACGCATCTACGAAAACTTGAATATATCACAAGTGACGATGAAAAAGACGAAAAGTTTTTTGATGATGCAAGTGGTTGTGAGAAGACTCGGAAAGTTCTGAAAATGCGTATCAAACAAGTGAAATAGGAGGACTAATTCAGAATGGACAAGCTGAAAATGCACAGTCTTGATGGCGTGAAGCAGAAAATCGAGAAGATCAGCAAGCTGTTCCTAATTGCATCACGGAGATTGTAGGCGGGCAGAGGGAAACTGAAGAAGGCTGTCAACTTTGAACTGCGCAATAAGGTTTATACAGTAATAAGATTTTCTTTTCCGATACAACAAAAAAGCATTTCTCTTTCCATCTCGGAGAAATGCTTTTTTGTACACTTGCTTCTTTAGGCGTAATGATATTCTTTGCGGCAGGCGATCCAGAAGGAAACTGTCACGAAACATGCCAGCAGCTTAGCGATGGAAACAGAAAGCCAGATGCCGTCTGTTCCCAGCCATAGCGGAAGTGCTATAACGGCGATGATTTGAAAAACAACGGACTGGAGGAGAGAGATCACTGAAGAGATGAAGCCGTTGTTCAGTGCCGTAAAAAACGCCGAGCCGTACATGCAAAAGCCGTTCAGGAGGAAAGAAAAGGAAAAGAATCGGAACCCCCGGACGGTGAGCGTGGCTAAAGTTTCATCATAGCCGACAAAAATATCCGCCAGTACGGGAGCGGCGAGGTATGCGGAGGTCGTGAGGAAAAGACCGGTACCGGCAATGACGGTGAGGCTCTTTCGGAAAATGCTCCGCAGTTCATCATCGCGGCGGGCACCATAATTGTAGCTTACGATAGGAGCGGTTCCCATGGAGTAGCCGATGTAAATCGCTTCGAAGAAGAATGCCACATACATAATCACGCCGAAGGCAGCGACACCGTCTGTTCCAGCGATGGAGATAAGCTGATAATTGTAGAGCATGGAAACGAAGGACATGGAAATGTTTGTCAAAAGCTCGGAGGAGCCGTTTGTGCAGGCCGTCCAAAGTGCGGAACCATCCCGTTCCGGGTTCACCAGTTGAAGAGAAGATGTATTCCTTTTTAGGAAGTAAATCAGAGGGAAAAGACCGCCTGCGTATTCACAAAGTACTGTGGCGAGGCCGGCGCCTAAGAGGCCCCATTTAAAAACAAGAATGAAAAGGGCATCAAGACCGATATTCGTCACACCAGAGAGGATTGTCATGCGAAGACCGAGAGAAGGTTTTCCGGCGGTAACCATGAACGATTGGAATACCCGCTGGAGGACAAACATGGGGAGGGAAAGAAGAAGTGTGCGGCCGTAAAAGACACTGCACGCAAGCACTTCACCGGAGGCGCCCATGGCGGCAGCAAGAAAGGGCATAAGGAAATAACCTAGGGCGGAAAGCAATATGCCTCCGGCAAGGGCAGAAAGGACGATGAGAGAAAAAAGACGGTTTGCTTTTTCCATTTGCCCCTCACCCATGGTCTTTGCCACAAGGGCGCTGCCGCCTGAGCCGAACATGAATCCGACACAGGCAAAAACCATGATGGCGGGGAAGATCAGGTTGACCGCGGTGAATGCCGTTTTGCCCACATAGTTCGATACGAAAAATCCGTCGACCATGGTGTAGGTGGAAATAAAGATCATCATTACCACGGAGGGCAGGACGAAACGGAAAAGTCGTTCATAATTGAAAGGGGAGGAAATGTCTATATGCATAAAGGCTCCTTAAAAAAAGAAATGACAGTAGGCAGATTCCGGAGGTGAGCAGATATTGATGTCTGTATGCTGACATTTTCTGAGAGCGTTTACTTAGAGTATAGTGGAATATAAATTTTAACGCAAAAACGGTTTCCGGATACAATTTTATCTGAAAACCGTTTCATATATTTGTTGGATGAGGGGACTATTTTTTGTTTTTTGATTTACTCTTTTTTGTTTTCTTTTCCTTTTTCAGTTTGAGTGCGTTATTGTTCAGCGTGAAAACCGGTGTTTCTTCTGTTGTTTCTTCTTCCGGCAGCGGAGGGATGTCTTCTTTTTTGCCGTCCTGAAGGAGAAGCTTTTTCAGGTTTTCCAATTCTTTTTCCTGCTCTTCTTTGTCGGCTTCCAGCCGGGCTATTTTGGCGTCTTGGGCTTCCCCTTTTTCTCTGGCGATTTCCACAGGATCGCCGCCGATTCCCCAGCTGTCCATGTCTACTTCTTCAATGGTGACGATTGTGGTTTTCGGGTTTTTGTTCAATACGCGGGTGAGGAGTTCCGTGGCTCCTTTGATGAGTTCTGCTTTCTGTTCGGCGGTAACGCCTTCACGTGTGATTTTGATGTTGATGTAGGGCATGGGAAACCTCCTTTTGAAAATAATTGGAATATTTCTTTTATTATACCATGACAGGAGGGTCTTTTATTTGACACACAGGGAGCCTTCCTGTAAAATTTAAAAAGGGATATATAAAGTATCTTCGCCCCCGGTGGGGCTTTTTTTATGCATAAAAAAGCTTCATGCAGATGTATTCTGTGAAAAGGAGAGGCAATGAGCAGATTTTATGATGTGGTAGTTATCGGTGCCGGACCGGCGGGTATTTTTACCGCTCTTGAACTGGCGGATACCGGTGCATCTGTCCTGATTCTTGAAAAAGGACTGGATATCCGTGAGCGGATAGCTCTGAATCGTGACAAAAATGCTCCGCCGAAAGACCGCAGGGCGAATATCGTCTGCGGCTGGGGCGGCGCAGGCGCGTTTTCCGACGGGAAGCTGACGCTTACTACGGATTACGGCGGCAATCTTGATGATTATATGAATAAAGGAGAGCTTGCCGGTTTAATTTCCTATGTGGATTCGGTGTACTGCAAGTATGGCGGGGCCGAAAGAAAAGTATACGGCGATGAGTTTGCCGAGGAAATACATGAACTGAAACGGAAATCCGCGGCGGCGGATCTTATGTTTATTCCTGCCCGCATCCGCCATCTCGGTACGGATGTGAACAGTGTCATTCTTGCCAATATGCGCGATTCTCTTCCGTCCAATGTGACCGTTATTTCCAAAACAGCGGCGGACAGAATTCTTGCGGACAAAGACGGGACGGTTCTCGGTGTGGAAGCGGGCGGGGAGACATATCACTGCAAGTATCTTGTGGCGGCACCCGGCCGTGAAGGGGCGGAGTGGTTTATGAAAGAAGCCCGTACGCTCGGTTTGGAGACACAGTCAAATGCGGTGGACATCGGTGTCCGTGTGGAATCTCCCGCAGAAGTGTATGAACCGATTACAAAAATCTGTTACGAATCGAAACTGGTGTATTTCTCCCGTTCATTTGATGACCGGGTACGCACGTTCTGTATGAATCCTTACGGTTTCGTGGTGACGGAAAATAATGCGGGGCTCCAGACAGTGAACGGCCATTCTTTCGCCCATAAGAAGAGCGGAAATACGAATTTCGCCATTCTTGTTTCCAAACAGTTTACCAGCCCTTTCAATGAACCCATTTCTTATGGGAAATATATCGCATCTCTGGCAAATATGCTCGGTGCGGGACCGATTGTGCAAAGGCTGGGGGATCTTCGTGACGGCCGCCGTTCTACGGTAGAAAGGATACGCCGCGGCCTTGTCCGTCCCACCATGCCGTCTGCGACGCCGGGAGATTTATCTTTAGTCTTGCCATACCGCTTTTTAAAGGATATCATGGAGATGTTCGAAGCGCTGGATCAGGTGGCACCGGGAGCAAATTCCAGGCACACTCTTCTGTATGGCGTGGAAGTGAAGTTTTATTCTTCCCGCATAGCGCTGACGAACCAGCTGGAAACGAAATTCAGAAACTTCTTCGCTATCGGCGACGGAGCCGGCATTACCAGAGGGCTTGTCCAGGCCTCGGCGGCCGGAGTGGTGGTGGGCAGAGAAATCTGTGCCAGGGAAGGAAAACCGAAAGGGGATATGTAAATGATTCCAAGGTACACAAGGCCGGAAATGGCAAAAATCTGGGATGAAAGAAATGAATGGCAGACCATGCTTGATGTGGAAATCGCCGCATGCGAAGCCAATGCGGAGCTGGGACGTATTCCTAAAGAAGCGGTGGAAGTGATCAAAGCGAAAGCGGATTTTGATGTGGAACGCATTCATGAAATTGATCGTGAAATTAATCACGATATCATCGCGTTCCTTTCTGCCGTCGGAGAATATGTGGGCGATGAAGCGAAGTACATCCATATGGGCATGACTTCTACCGATGTGAAAGACACGGCTCTCAATGTACAGATCAAGCAGGCATCTGACGTGCTTATTGCCGGTCTGGAAAAACTGGCGGAAGTCCTGAAACGCCGGGCTGTGGAATTTAAATATACACCCACCATCGGCCGTACCCATGGCGTCCATGCCGAACCGACCACGTTCGGGTTGAAAATTCTCCTGTGGTACAGCGAAACTTTAAGAAATATCGAAAGAATGAAACGAGCCGCTTCTGAAATGGCGGTGGGGAAATTGTCCGGCGCTGTCGGTACTTATGCGGATATTGATCCGTATGTGGAAGAATACGTCTGCAAAAAAATGGGACTGACCCCGGAAATCGTAGCGACCCAGGTCGTACAGCGCGATCATCATGCGGAATACATTACCACCCTCGGCGTTATCGCGGGCACATTGGCACAGATCGCCCTGGAAGTCCGCCATCTGCAGAGAACGGAAGTAAGGGAAGCGGAAGAATATTTCAGTCCCAAACAGAAAGGATCCTCTGCCATGCCCCACAAAAGAAATCCCGTCAAATCGGAACGGATCTGCGGCATGGCAAGACTCGTGCAGGGGTATGCCCTTCCCGCTTTTGAAAATATACCGCTTTGGCACGAACGGGATATTTCCCATTCCTCTGTGGAGCGTGTCATGATTCCGGACGCAACCACCGCATTGGATTATATTCTGGCACAGACGACCGATCTGGTAGATAAACTCCTTGTGTATCCGGAAAAAATGCTGGAAGATTTGAACATGACCGGCGGATTGATTTACAGTCCCCGCGTTCTGCTTGCCCTTGTGTCCAAAGGCGCTTACCGTGATACCGCGTACCGCTGGGTGCAGAGAAACGCCATGAAACGCTGGCTTGAGGGGGAAGATTTCTATGAAAACCTCTGCAAAGACGAAGATGTGAGAAAATATCTGTCTGAGGAAGAAATTAAAGAGTGCTTCGATTACAAGCCCATGCTTATCCATGTAGATGAAATATTCGCCCGGTTTGGCTTGTAAGAAGCAGAGGAAGGCATTTACCGGATTTCTGCCATCCTTTTTGTCTGCTATTAAAAGCAGCGCTCTGCATGATGGGAGCCGTAAGATGTCATCAGAGTAAATAGATTCTTCACTCCGTTTCATCATTCTGTTTATCGGTTTCTCCGCACAGTATTCTTACCCCCGTTCAGAATGACGGGGGATGGTAAGACGTCATTCAGAGCGTTAGCGAAGAA
>ENA-UOJF01001715-UOJF01001715.1-human-gut-metagenome-genome-assembly--contig:-P74-NODE-1715-length-13999-cov-19.093445_pt1 | contig 13999 bp, 9 predicted proteins | sample MGYA00242344_ERZ723891 | MGnify/ENA metagenome assembly ERZ723891 | reverse complement strand
AATACCCGTGACTGGACTTTCACCAGTAAGATTAGTGCCATGCTCGGCACACTAGCAAAACGCCATCTGTCACACGTTTTTACGTGGAACAGATGGCGTCCGTTGCCTGTTATTTTATTCTTTTCAGGTTCCCATACTTGCAAACAGGGCAGCTATCTCATCCGGGCTTAATGCCTTATTGGGATCTGCCGGTTCTTCCGGCTGAAGAGGTGCTTCTTTTACTGCTTCCGGCTCTTCAATCGGCTCCGGAATATCCTCCGGTTCCACCGTTTCTTCGACAGGTTCCCCGGCTTTATCCGCATTGTCGTCATTGCCCATATTTGCAAACAGGGCAGCTATTTCATCCGGGCTCATGGCGCGGTTTGGATCGGACAGATCCGGCATCGGCGAAAGTTCTTCCTCCGGCAGGTTCTCATCATTCGCTTCCTCAACGATCGCATCCTCCGGAATCGGGTCCGGTTCTACCAGTTCTTCTGCTTCCTCAATGGATTCTTCCGGGTCCGGCGGGATAATCTCATCCGCTGCCATGACCGGAGGCTCTTCCTCCGGCTCAAAACTCTCTTCTTCCGGTATATCCGGCAGAATCTCCGGGTCCGGCTCCATACTTTCTTCCGGCTCCGGTGAAATCTCCGGCTCCGGTTCCATACTTTCTTCCGGCTCCGGTGAGATCTCAGGCTCCGGCTCCATACTTTCTTCCAGATCCGGCGAAATCTCAGGCTCCGGCTCCATACTTTCTTCCGGCTCTGGTGAAATCTCCGGCTCTGCCGGTATTTCTTCCACATGATTCTGCGGTGCCGGCTGTGGCTCTACAGGTGTTGCCACAGGTACAGAAACCTGCGGCTGGGAAACAACCACTTTCTGACTGTTCATAATGGTCTGATTCAGGCGCAGTTCCATATCTTTCATTGCAATAATGATTTCCTGCAGCTTTGCGGCTATCTCTTTATCCTGTGAATGTTCCTGTTCTTTTCCATCCTTCTGCACCGAAGAAATTTCATCCTTACAGACTGAAAGAATCTCGTCCTTATAAGCACCCGCAACTGTACCGAACCCATCCATTCCTTTCTGGAACGTATCAAACCGGTCGATCAGCTGTTCGTATGAATTCATCAATGCATCGGTATTCTCATGGGACCGCTTGATAATTACTTTTGCGATTCCCTTCTGTGCATTGACAATTTCCTCTGTCGGAATCTTAGATGCCTCTTCCATATATGCAAGCTTCACCGATATTTCCTCAAAATATTTTTTCAGCATGAGATATGATGCCTTTTCCGACTTGAAAATACTCTCATACTGTTCCTCTCTCCGGGCATATTTTGTCTCATATACTGAAATCACGCCTCTGATTGCAACATACAGGCATATCAGATCTGCTGCTGCCAAAACAACCAGAACAATAAACATCTTCGGGAAATTGACTATGGCATACAACTCTGCCATAAAAATAAACGCAAACAAAAGTATCCCGAAAATCATCTGCATCCTTGCTTTCGAATCTTTATTCTTCATATGATACCGCTCCTTCCATGAGCCCGCTATTCTAACCACTATGCAAAATAAGCTCTAGTATGTTATATTTTACCATATTGTGTCGATTCTCACAAGGTTTGTTGTTTATTTCTGCCTTCTATAATACGTCATTTACAATCTGCTCTGCTGTCAGATGATTCTCTTTTAATACCTCATTTACATCATACCGGTCAAGGAATTCTTTTTTCAATCCGTAATTATAGACTTTCATATCACTGCTTCCATAAAATCTTGCGATTTTTTCTCCGAAACCACCATTCAGGATGCCATCTTCCAGTGTAACTACCGTGTCATGGTCTGCCTTCAGCTTCTCCAGCAGTCCTTCATCCAGTCCGGTAATATAATACGGGTTGATTACCGTTGCATGAATACCTTTTTTCTCCAGCATTTCTGCGGTCTGCAGTGCCAGGGAATAAAATGTTCCGAGTCCGATCAGTGCAATTTTGCTTCCCTTTTCCGTTACCTCATAGGTGTTGAGCTGGCTCCAGTCTTTTGTGACTTCTCTGCCATCCGAAATCATGTCTCCGCCCGGAAGTTTGATCGCAACCGGCATTTCCTTCTGCTCCACACTCCAGTCAAGCATTGACAGATATTCTTCCTTTGTTGTCGGTGCCAGATAAACCAGTCCCGGAATATTGGAAAGCATCGGAATATCCTGCAGTCCCAGATGGGTAACATCCGTCATGCCAAATACCGATCCCGTATACACAACAATCGTTGCCGGATTCCCGTCAATACACAGATCCTGTGAAATCTGGTCATACGTCCTCTGGATAAAGCTGGAATACACACCGTATACCGGCTTTCCGCCACCTTTGGCAATTCCGGAAGCAAGTGCTACCGCTGTCTCCTCCGCGATTCCCACATCTACAAACTGCCGGCCGGCCTGTTTCCTTTTCTCCTGCGTAAATCCGAGAATCGTCGGTGTTCCGGATGTAATTGTAACAACTGTCGGATCCTTTTTCATCTTTTCAATCAGATATTCACAGGTCACCGAAGAATAATCTTCCACTTCCGGAAAATGGGATTTTCCGGTCTCAATATCAAACGGAAGATGCCAGTGCCATTCTTCCTTATGCTCTTCTGCCGGTTTATAACCTTTTCCCTTTAATGTATTAATGTGGACAACAACCGGTTTCTTACTGTCTTTTACCTGTTTGAAAGCCCCGATCAGCTCCCTGAGGTCATTTCCATGATCCACATAGACATAATCAAGTCCCATGGCTTTAAATAAATTGCACTCTGCCTGTCCGTTTGTCTCGCGGAGTAATTTCAGATTTGAATAAAGTCCTCCATGATTTTCTGCAATTGACATATCATTGTCATTTACTACAATGATCATGTTGCTGTCTAATTCTGCCGCAAAATCCATTCCTTCTAAGGCTTCTCCTCCGCTTAAAGAACCGTCTCCGATAATTGCGATCACATTTGCACTTTCCCCACGAAGATCCCTTGCCTTTGCCAGACCGCATGCCAGACTGACGGATGTAGAGGTATGTCCGACCGTAAAATGGTCATGTTCACTTTCCTGCGGACAGCTGTATCCCGTCACGTCGTCGTAATGTTCTTCATATAAATAGGCATCTTTTCGACCGGTCAGCATCTTGTGCGGATAGGTCTGATGGGAAACATCAAATACCATTTTGTCCTTTGGGGACTCAAAAACATAATGCAGTGCAATGATTGCCTCTACCATGCCAAAATTCGGGCCAAAATGCCCGCCGTGAATACTTGCCCTCTTTAATAATGCATGACGCATTTCTTCTGCGAGAGCTGTCATCTCTTCTATATTTAATTTCTTCACATCTTCTGGTCCGTTAATCTTTTCGATATACATATAATAAATTCTCCTTCCGATTTTATCTATCATAATATACCATTTAAAGTTAACTTTAAGTCAAGTATTTTTTATTTAATTTTCAACTTTTTGCTTCAAACCCTCAATTGCCTGAGCCACTATACCTGCGTTCTTAAAAAGATGTAAATAATGTAATGATAAAAGGGGCAAAAGGTATCATTTCCCACTGAAATGCAATTTTTATGTCATTCGCATTTCTTGCGATCCGCTTGTTGTTCCGATATAATTATGCTATGATTGTGCTTTGATTGGAGGAAACCATTTTGAGCGAATATTATAAGTTTTTTCAAAATAAAAAATGTGAATATTTTCCATGCCATAAAGGAATTCCGGAGGAGGACTTTAACTGTCTGTTTTGTTATTGTCCCCTCTATACACTCGGGAAATCCTGTGGTGGAAACTGTGAATATTTAAAAAATGGTATCAAATCCTGCATAAACTGTGGCTTTCCCCATCACCGAAAGAACTATGATAAGGTCACGAACCGCTTTCAGGAAATTGCAGCCGTTATGGCAGCTTCCGATAAGGAGGATGTATCCCATGAAATGTAAACTTACTCCCGGATTATCCTCCGGTGACTGGAACGAATTTTGCAGCCGTTTCCATTTCCCTCCGGATGACCTGCCCCATATTCAGGCAATTTATACGGCACTTCTTCCCCTGGTTGAATCCTATGCGTATTACTCTCTGGATCAGGATTTAGACGGGGTTTCCCTGCCTCACTATGCCTATGGGTTTGTGACGCTTGGAAACGGAGTGGATGAACTGTCGGAATTATATCTGAACCATGAACAGATCCAGGAGGCTTACATTGTGGACTGCATCAGCCTGATGCTTTTGTCAAAGGCTTATGAAGAGTTTGCACATGTGGTAGAACGTCAGAGCCGCCTGTATCTTGCAGAATTATCTTTTCTGGGAGATACCTATTCCCTTGACCTGCTCCCACAGATTTATGGGCGGCTTGCCCCGGATGGCATCCAGCTTACCGAGGGGCAGATGCTCCGGCCGCTTAAGACAGCAACGCTGATCCTGCATCTGGATACAACAACACACGCCAATCTCAAGCAATTGTGTAATACGTGCGCAACCTGCCGGAATTTTTCCTGCCCGTCGAGAAAGGTCACGGCTCCGCATTTGCCGCATACTTATGGGGCCATGCAGATATTCCATACAAAATAATTATTTTTCAATAGAATGGTAAGGTTAAATTTGACATCCGGGGTCTCTTCCGGCTGTGTGGAAACCCAGTAAGGATGTTGGATGTAATCGCATGATGCAGGTTGTTGCTGTATTTGTAGATTGTTTTCCCTTTATCCGTGGTTCCCATTTTGTCGATCCAGTATGGGTAGTAGTCCAGCTGGTCTTTGGTAGGGGCGGTTATTTTTTATGGTTAGAAAAGATCATTACGATCAGATTGATAATAGCAACAATCAAATTCACCGCCTCCGGTAAAAACAATTCCGGCTGATTTGGAAAATTCCGTAGTGCACATTCACTTTATTTCTTGTGTATTTTTGTGTATTTTAGTTGACTTTTGTGTAATATTGTGTATGATATAATTAAAGGAGGTACATAATGAATCCAAGGCAACAAACGATTAAACAACTCAGTGCTTCCGGTTATGAATTGAAACGCCACGGTGCTAATCACGACATTTACTACAATCCGCAGACACACAGCACCGTACCTGTCAAACGACACGATTTCAATGAAAACGACATGAAGTACATCTTCAAGGAAGCCAATATTAGCAGGATGCATTAAATATGTTTCCTGCTTCCAAATAGGAGGGTTACTATGAAATATATTTATACAGCTTTGTTTACACCTATCGAGGACGGATCTGGATACTACGCAAAAGTCCCTGATCTTCCTGGATGCATCACTACTGGCAATAGTCTTTCTGATGCAATTGACCAAATTACCGATGCAATGAGCGCATGGCTTGTTGTTGCAGAGGATGAAGGCGAACCGATTGCTCCTCCATCACCACAGGAAAAATTAAGTGTTGATGCCGGCACAATCTGTTCCCTGATTTCCGCAGATACCATTGAATATCGTGCCCAGACAGATACTCGCGCCGTTCGAAAAAATGTTTCTCTTCCAAGTTGGATGGTCCGTCTTGCTGACAAGCGCGGAATCAACTGCTCACAAGTCCTTCAGGATGCCTTACGAACACTTCTTGATAACTCCACTATCGCACATACTCATTAACATTATCCCTTAAAAACCAGTTATCTATATGGGTAACTGGTTTTCTCATAAAACAAAAAATGCCTCTCCATCAACCATAACACGGTTATTTACTGTATTGAAATCCGGAGCATCCCTGCCTATAACCATAAATATAAAAACGAGCAGCAAAACCGGATTTACACCAGTCTGCTACTCGTTTGATGATTATAATATTTTCTTTTCTTGTGCCATTGCAACCAGTTATCGGACAAATGGCAGGAACGTAATGCTATACTTTATTTTCCAAACCGGCTGATTTCTTTCGCATATGATATTTCCGTTTTTCCTCATACATTTTCTCATCCATATGCATTAAAAAAGTTTCTGCATCATCTTCTGTCCCAAATTCCGTGTATCCCATGGAAACACTTAAATGAAACGGTTCTATCCCGGATTCATTAAACCGGGACAGATTACGGTTAATCTCCTCCATTGTCGCTAAGACACGCTCCGTATCAACACCTGACAGCAGCACAATAAACTCATCTCCCGCATACCGGATTGCCATACCATCATCCGGTATGGATCTGATGAGTATATTTCCCAACGTACAAATAGCCTTATCGCCCGTACTATGACCTAAATTGTCATTAATACACTTGAAATCGTTTACATCCATCATGATTCCATATAAGGATTTATGGCTTGCAATTTTCTTTTCTGCAAGCACCGCATTAAAATATCTCCGGTTGTATAATCCGGAAAGCTCATCCATATACAAACTCTCTGCGTATGACTGCATCTGCACAAATATCAATGCGACCGCAACCAGCACCCATGATGATGTAATTCCATAAAAAAGGAACTGGAGAACTACACCTGCAAAACAAGGACCAACGAAATAGATCACCGGGAAAAAATTCAGGTTAACCCCTTGTTTTTTGGAATGATACACAAGATAGATACTGTAAGCAAAATATATGACAAGCGAAATATATCCCACCAGCACACCGGCAGTTCTCTGGTATACATTCTCCCCGGATATTTTAAACATAATCCCTGTTCCAAACAGATTACATAAAACCATAATTACTTCTACCAGCCAGGGAAATATCTCCACTCCTGCTTTTTGAACCATTCTTTTATAATTTCGATAGATACGCAATTCCACGTACATACACCAAAGCATACCCATACTGACTGTCCCTATAAAGCATATGCTGTTAGAGATATAATTAATCTGCCGGCTGCCAGTAAACTGTTTTCCATCTACGAGAAAAGCAATGGTTTCAGACAATGCCCCCACTAAATTTACGATTGCTATTCCATCATATATTTTATCTCCCACATGAAGGCTCTCTCTGTTCTTTCGTCTGCAAAACAAAAGGAACCACATCATTAACACGGTCAATCCGTTTGCCATTAATATTTCTTCTAAAACGATGATTGTTATCCCCTCCATCATTCACGATATGAACTCATTTTTACTAAAATGAGCTCTATCATTGTACCAAATGAAAACCGTTTTTTGTCTTTTTCGACATGAATTACAGTTTTTTTAACGTGAACGATGATTTTTTATGTTTCATCATTTTTCACAGCCTACTGCAACTGTGAAAAACCCACGGCTTACAAAGTTAACGGTCTTTGTATCGGAATCATAATAAGATCCCGGTATCTTAACTGCTGCACCGTATTTATCAATTTTATATGCAAAAATCTTTTTGTCTTTTTCCTTTTTCGAAGCATTATAGGAAACAGCGACCCTGATCCGTCCCTTTTTCAGGACAGACGACTGCTTTTTCTTGATTCCCGTGACGGAAAAATCATAAATTGGACGTTTTCCAATAATTTTCCCTGCCCTGGCAGAAAGATTTTTCTTGTCAGCCTGTTTCATTTTGATAACCACAGCTGTATTCATCTCTTTCTTTAATTCTTTTAATGCCTTCGAATCAAAGGTAAGATTTACATTGCCACCATTGACCTTCCATTCTTTTACATTCTTTTTGACAAGTAAATTTACCGCCTGCTTATCCATTTCAAGATGTAGATTCTTCCAGTTTTTAGCTTTTCCTGTATCAAAAGTTATTTCAACAGACAGGTCTTTTATCCTGCCACCCTGTTCTTTTTCTGCCTTTGTAATTTCTTTTTTCAAAACTGCTGCAATATTCTTCACTTTGACCGTATTATTTTTAACTGCAGATTTTGCTTTGACATTAATATCCTTAACAGAAACGGACGTATCTGCTGCGGGTGGCGGTGTCACATTCCCCGGTTCTTCTTTTGCATGATCCGGTGCCGGTAATGTGCCGGAATCCGGTGAAACATTGCCAGATGATCCGTCCGTGCTTCCACCGGCATTTTCACCGGAACCTCCGCCGGAACTGCCTCCGGAACTTCCACCAGAACTTCCGCCAGAACCTCCACTTGAACCGCCTCCGGATATTCCGCCGGAACTTCCACCAGAACCGCCCCCGGTCTGGGAATGATCTGCCGTTACACGGACCTGACAATCTGCCTTACTTCCTGTATAGTTGCCATTCCCATTATAACATGCGGTGAACGTATATGTTTTCGTTTCATTCGGAAGCGTTGCTATCCAGTGATCCGTTCCCTTTTCTTCTAATGTGATCCCGGAAACATCACAGGTTACTTTTATCCCGGCATCTTCCGGAATCCCCTGTCTACAAAGCTGTAATTCTACTGTCCCCGCACCTTTGACCGTATCGTTTTTTGCAGTCAGCTGCATGCTGCTGGAAGCCTTTTCGATTTCCAGGACAGCCTCCCCGTATGTTGGAATAAAAGATGCCTTTTCCGCTTTAAAATAAATCTTATACTGGCCTGCTTCTGTGTAAAATGGCATCTCCGTTTGTGTATACGATCCGTTTTCTGTCAAACTGTAACTGATTTGTACACCATCTTCCTGTTTGATATCAAATGTATGGGGTTTTCCATCATAAGTTACGCGGACAGGTACGGTTTGTATTTCCGGCATCTCACTGTTTTTCCGGTAATAATAAGTGATCTCCTGGCGATCCTCTGTGATGTTTATTTCTTCCTGATTTGCACTGTTTCCTACACATGTATATCCATATAAATCCGGACTTCTTAACGTATACGCAGAATTCTTTGGTACATATACAGTCGCGGGTGCCGTATCAGGCACTGTTGTTTCGGTTCCGTCTTCGTTTTGCAGCATATAACGAATCGTTACGGTACTCCACGCCTGTCCTGCCGTCTGATTGTCAGCCAGAATTTTCCCAGTGTCCTCATCTATGATCTTTCCTTCCAGTCTGTCCCCGGAAACCAGACCAGTTACCGCAGGAAGTGTGACAGAAAGGGACTCTCTGGCAGCATCCGGATCATACCAGTTACTGTGTGGCGGAACGGTATATGTTTCTTCTTTTTCATATTTGACTGTATGGTCTGCTCCAATAATGCGGAAAGTAATCTTCAAATGCTGTTTGGCATCCACTATATTTTGTACGACTGTACGGAATTCCAGATCCTTTCCATTTGCTTTTGTGATATTTGTCTCATCGATCCGGTATTGGTCACTATCCCTGTCAAGTGTTCCTGTCCTGCTATGCGGAATTGTAATTTCAGGATCGCACACATAAACAGATGCCTGCCTGCTGACATAATCACGGTTATTTAATCTCCGCGCCAGTTCCATTTTGCACACTTCACAGAAAGGATTCCCAAGATCCCGCATCATGCAGACGCGGCTCGGTGCAAATACCGTTTCTGTTCCTGCTGCCGTTATTCCGATTCCACGGAACCCAAGCATCTTATGCCATTTAATCTTATCCGGATCCGATGTGTCGGAAATATTTTCTCCCTGCATCTTTTTATCATATTCATCGCCTAATCTTCCGATGCTGTGGGAAATTTCATGGGTCATGACATCCCCCTGCTCATTCTCACCCGAATTTGCCGAAAAAGAAAAGAGTGCATTGGAAGAAGAACCAATATTCGCAGTCGTATTACAAATGATATGGATGGTTCCAACGGCTGCACCGGTATCCAGATATCTGCTCTCCAGCTCTGCCCTCAGTGCCCTGGCTTTATCTTCCCCGTCCTTTGCAAAATAGCAAGATTTTCCGAATGCCTGCACATGAAAATATGTGTCCGGGTTCGACTCCCCATACATCACGCCCACACCAGTTTCACTGGATACCGTCTGTACTGCATAAATATTGATCCTGTCGGAATACTCTTTATAAGGAGACCACTTTAGCAGCCCCTGTGCTTTTGCCGTTGCATCCTTCAAAAATTGTTCCTGTTGTTCCCGGGTATAGCCCTCACCCATGATAACAATCACAAAATTTTCCTTATCATCACCTGTCTTGTGAATGGCATAAACGGAAGCTGCCGTTGTCTGGTCTGCCGCTGTCTGGTCTGCCATCACAGGATATGGAAACACCAGGGAAAGCAATAATATCAGGCTAAGTACGATTGCCCCAAACCGTTTTCCATCCTTCTTTTTTACATTCGTCATATCATCCTCCGTACTTTACATTACCAGAAATATTGGTGCTTTCCCTCTTCTTCCCACAGACAAACTCCCGGGAAACCATCTGCCGTAAGGCTTCTTAAAGCACGATTACCGCAGCATCAAACCCCTCTACATTTCCATCAAAGGTGTTTTCGGTAAGCAGATTGTACTTCTGCGTGTACTCATTAAATTTTTTTGCACTGCTGCTGCAGTTGAAAATCATGGCAATGGTCTCCTCGCCATTTTTTCTGATCAGGACAATTGTCCCTTCCTCATCTTCTGTGACGCTCCCAGCCAGTTCGCCTTCTACAATGCATGCATGGCTTTTCCGGACCTGAATCAGCCGCTTATACCATTCATACATCTCTTTGTCCTGGTATTCTTCATCCCAGTACATACCCCGTCTGCAGTCCGGATCGTTTGCTCCCGGCATCGCATACTCATCTCCATAATAAATCATAGGCATTCCTGGCAATAACAACTGAAAAGCGGCTGCCAGATGCTGCTTTTTCTTATTGTCGTTACACAGATGTAAAAATCTTGCGGTATCATGGCTGTCAATCAGATTCCACATAAGGGGATAGCAGTTTTTGTGTAAGCGTCCCTTCAAATATCCAAGATTTTGTACGAACTGGCTGACCGTAATCTTTTCGTCTGCAAGCAGATCGATCAGGTTCAGGTAAAATGGATAATTCATGACTGTATCCCATTCATCCCCCTCAAGGAAATCTCCTGCATAATGCCAGATTTCCCCAATGATCAGCATATCTTTCTTCACTGCCTTTACTGCTTTTCTGAAATTCTTCCAGAAGAAATGGCTGATTTCGTCTCCTACATCCAGTCTCCATCCGTCAATATCGCATTCCTTAATCCAGTAGCATGCAACATCCGTAATGTATTTTTCAACTTCAGGATTTTTCAGGTTTAACTTTGGCATTCCGCCATAATAACCAAAACATTTGAAGTTTGGGATCTCTCCCCATTCGCTTTTAAGTGGGAATCCATCAATAAAATACCAGTCCCGGTATTTGGATTTTTCACCATTTTCCAGGATATCCGCAAACGCAAAAAATTCTCTTCCCGTATGATTGTATACCGCATCCAGGACTACCTTCATACCACGCTCATGCGCTTTTTGTACCAGCTCTTTGAGATCCTCTGTTGTTCCAAAGGACGGGTCTATCTGGTAGTAATCCGTGGTATCATACTTATGGCACGAATTTGATTGAAAGATAGGTGTCATATACAGCACATCGATTCCCAGATTCTGAATATCATCCATATGTTCGATGATTCCCCTGAGATTTCCATGCAGATCATCCATAGGCGTAATCGGTGCTTTATACCACAGTTCTTTGTCTACCGGCTCCGTTGCTGCAAAACGGGATGGGAAAATCTGATACACGACCTTGTTTGCTGCCCACTCCGGCACCTCAAACATCTCTTCCTCCCGGAGGTTCTGCGGACAGTCAAACATTCTGTCCCTGTTTGTAATGCATTCCTTATCAAACTCATAATTTCCATAATATACCTTTTCTCCCTGCGTGTCCGTAAATTCGAAAAAGTAACGCAGACAGATCAAATGCATCTTTATCTGTGCTTCATAATAATCATGAAACTGTGAGACAGCAACCTTCTTCATCGGAACTGTCTTTCTGGTATCCTTACGCTCCATAGGTATATACTTGTCCTCATAGTGAAGGATTACCTCCTTCATATCATCCTTTTTTACCTGCACGCGTATCACGAATAAATCCTTATCAACCGCATAGCTAAACCTTTTATCCATATCATGAAAAATTGCTGAATATTCCATAAAATTTCCCCTTTACACTTGTTGTTTTCCTGTATTTTAACTTACTTTTTTCAACAATTCTAGCACTATATCCACGATATTTTTAACTTTTTCTACTTTTATGCTTTTTTGCGATGATATTACTGTTCATATAATTTAAAATGTGCGTTATCAGTTTAAAACCAATAACGCACATTTCCTCATTGCATCCTTTTCCCGCATTTATATATGTCACAAGTCAAATTATAGTTCCTACCTGCGACAACTTTATATGTAAATTCAACATCAATAATTTTTTGCACCGTTTTTAATTTCTATTTTCTGCAACTTTAAATTTCTTGATCATTTCACGCAGATTTTCCGCTTCACTGCTCATCTCCTGACTGGCTGCTGCACATTCTTCAGATGTTGCCGAATTCGTCTGTACGACATCATTGATCTGTTCAATTCCATCATTAATCTGTTGGATTTCTGTTGTCTGTGTCTCTAACGTTTCTGCAATATTTGTGACTTCTTTTGTAATGATCTGGGAATTCTCAGCGACCTCCTGCAATTGTGATGCCGTCTGCCCTGCAATCACCATACCTTTTTCCACGGCTTTCACAGAGGTTTCAATCAATGTTGCGGATTCCTTTGCTGCCTGGGCACTCTGGTCTGCCAGCACATTGACCTGATTCGCTACCACTGCAAATCCCTTTCCTGCCTCCCCTGCTCTTGCAGCCTCAATGGAAGCATTCAATGCAAGCAGATTCGTCTGGGACGCAATTTCATTGATTGTTGCAATGATCTTGTCAATCTCTTTTGATGCCCCGTTGATCTCATTCATGGAATCAACCATATCCCTCATTTTACCATTGCTTTCCAGAATGGCATTTCCAAGTTCGTCTACTCTTCCACTGATTTCTTTTGCGGATTGTGAATTTTTTCCTACCTGTTCAGAAACACCTGCGACTGTTGCGGTCAGTTCTTCTACAACTGCTGCCTGATTTGTTGCTCCATCCGCAAGGTCATTGGAACTTGATGCTACCTGATCTGCGGCACCCGAAACTTCATCTGAAACATGTTGGATTCCCTTTATTGTCTCTGCCATGCTTTCTTCAAACAACATAAAGGAGTTTAGAATTCCAACGAAATCCCCTTTCCACTCTACTTCCGGCTGCACATCAAAATTTCCTTCTGCAAACATCTTCATTGAACGTCCAATATCATCTACATAGCTTCCCAGAATGCGGATGGATTTGCGCATATTGTGTGCCAGTATTCCAATCTCATCATCTGAATGGTAGTCCAGCGTGCTGTGCAGGTTTCCATCTGTTAATTCCTGTGCAACGGCTTCCACTTCACGTAATGGTACTAAAATTGACTCAAGTACTTTTTTGCCTGTTTTTATTGCCAGTTTCCATGCCAAAACCAGACAAATAATAATACACACAATTCCTGCCACTGCAGAAATAACCGTAATTCTGACTGCCTGGCTGCTTACCTCATCGGTCATTTCATCTAATCTTGTTGCAATTTTTACGGCTTTATTTAATGCCGGGGTACAATCATTCAGAATTGAATCAACTGCCTTATCCTTGTCACCGCTTTTGATTTCTTTCATGATGGAATAACCAATGTTTCCCCAGTCTGTAAGGGCAGATGCGTATTCTTCACAATCCGCATCCGGAATAACTCCGGAGTTCTTTAAATTTTTCAGTTGGGTATTAACTTCTGCAAGCAGTCTTTCTACCGTCTGCTCATAACCGTCATAAGAGGATGTATCATTATTTAATGCCATTTCCCTGATATTTCTCGCTGATGAGTTAACATTTATCCTGCAGATTTTCACCGCCCGGTCTGCAACAGTAACATTTTGTACATAATGCATCGTATTGGCAAATAGCATACCTATAACCACAATAGAAAACAGACCTGAGACTAACATCATAATAATGACTTTTCTGTAGCCATAGTTTATCCTTTCCTTCAGATGTAAATTTTCCAAGTTCTTTTTCATCATATTTTTCTTTGTCGGCATAGTTTGCTATTTCCTTTCTCTTTTGTTCGATTCTGATATATCAAATTTTTTTCTCAAAGTCAATAAATTTCGGGAACAATTTTATTATTCTATTTTTCACATAAAATGTTGTACCCCCCC
>ENA-UOJF01001701-UOJF01001701.1-human-gut-metagenome-genome-assembly--contig:-P74-NODE-1701-length-14088-cov-6.003919_pt1 | contig 14088 bp, 11 predicted proteins | sample MGYA00242344_ERZ723891 | MGnify/ENA metagenome assembly ERZ723891 | reverse complement strand
CTTATTTTTCTGATATACAACTTTTATTGATCTGTATCTTCCTCATAAGGCGACTGGTTCAGCAAGGTGGGTTTCGGAAAATAACGGAAGATTGCTTTTCCAAGTATCTGATCCTGACGTACGAAACAATATTCATTCTCTACTGCTTCCTTAATACTGTCTGCCACACCATAATCAACTGCTTCCATTGCCCAGTACCTGCCGTCTGCCGAATTATTCCTGTTATCTCCCATCACAAAATAACAATCCTCCGGGATTTCATAGGTCATCCCGTCATTCATGGCGACCCATTCTTCCTTCAGATAAGGCTCAGCAAGCGTCGTTTCGCTATGATCTATGTAGACCTTTGCATCTCGGATTTCCAAAGTTTCTCCCGGAAGTCCGATCACACGCTTGATATATATTTCCGACTCATCCACCGGATAATTAAAAATAATGATATCTCCGCGTTTAGGTCCTTCCTTCTGGTAAGAAAGGCGGAAACCGATCAGACGGTCTCCCGGCTGGATCGTATTTTCCATCGAACCAGTCGGCACATTTGCATTGACAATAATATAATGATTTAAAAACAGTGCGATCACAAACGCTACTGCCAGCGTCCAGATCCAGGAAAAAATTTCCTTTTTGGTTTCTTTCTTCATGCTAATTACCACATTCTACACTGATTTGGTTAAAGATCTTCATGATTTCTTCCGTATCTACATTCTTCTTTTCTTCGCCGATCTTGTCTAAAATGACCTTGCCTTCATGCATCATCAGAAGACGGCTTCCGTATTCTACCGCATAACGAAGATTATGGGTAACCATGATCGTTGTGACTTTCTTTTCCCGTACCACCTGATCAGTCAGCTGCATGATAATCTCTGCTGTTTTCGGATCAAGTGCTGCTGTATGCTCATCCAGGATCAGAAAATCGATCGGTGTCATTGTTGCCATTAAAAGTGCCACTGCCTGACGCTGACCGCCGGAAAGCGCACCTACCGGTGTGTGCATCTTATCTTCAAGTCCGAGATTTAAGTGTGCAAGCATTTCACGGTAATAATCGATGTGTGCTTTATTGACACCTCTTGTTAAATTGAACGGTTTTCCCTTATTTTCCGCAATCGACATATTTTCCAGAATGGTCATCTGTGGACACGTTCCTTTGGAAGGATCCTGAAATACGCGACCGATCTGTCGGCTTCTGACAAAATCCTTTTTGCCGGCATAATCTTTACCATCTATTAAGATCTGTCCGTGGTCAATATCAATACTGCCACAGATAATATTCAACATAGAAGTCTTACCCGAACCGTTACTGCCGACAACAGAAACAAACTCTCCGTCCTTCACTGTCAGATTGAAGTCATCAAAAAGGCAGATCTCATTGACAGAACCCGGATTAAAAAATTTATGGATATGCTGCAGCTCTAACATGTACTCTTCACCTTCTTCTTTCTCTCTGTTCCCACAACAAGGATCAATAAGAACAGGATCGCTGTGATCAGTTTCAGATCTGTAGACTGCATACCCATACGGATCGCAACCGCAACGCAGGCTTTATAGATCAATGAGCCAATGACAACACTGGATGTCACACGCAGGAAAGTTACCTTTTTAAAGACGGTTGTTCCGATGATAACAGAAGCAAGACCGATCACGACCGTACCTGTTCCCATTGTCACATCAAAGTAGCGCTGCTGCTGTGCAAACATACAGCCGCTGAGTGCTGCAAAGCCGTCGCCCAGCGCCAGACCCAGTATCTTGATCCATCCTTTATCCACACCAAGGCTTGTTACGATCGTCTCATTATCGCCGACCGCGCGCAGCATAAAACCGGATTTGGTACTTAAATACCAGTCGAGAATGTATTTCACGATCATTGTGATCACGAATGCCACAATAACTGTTTTAAACTGGGAAAGACTTTCCGGGATAATGGCATTGACCAGTTTGTTATCGAAAATATTTTCCATATTGTAGATTGGTAGATTTGCCTTTCCGGCAATACGGAGATTAACAGTATAAAGCGCCGTCATCATGATAATACCGGATAACAGATCACGCACACGGAGCTTGACATGGATCAGTCCTGTCAACATACCTGCAACCGCACCGGCTGCAAAAGAAATTGGCAATGTCAGAAACGGATTCCATCCCTTTGTAATCAACATAGCAGTAATAGCAGCTCCCAATGGGAAGCTGCCATCTACTGTCATATCCGGAAAATCCAAAATTTTGTAGGTGATATAAAGTCCGAGCGCCATGATCGCATAGATCAGACCCTGCTCGAAAACACTCAGTACTAAACTCATTTCTTACCTCTTACTCTACTGTAATTTCATCAAATGTCTGATATGCTTTTCCCATCATATCATCACTGATCGTCAGATTCACATCTGCTGCTGCCTTTGTATTGATGTAAAGGCTAGGCTCGCTGATGACTTCAAAGTTCATTTCGGAAGCCTTTGCTTCTCCCTTTAATACCTTTGCAGCCATTGCACCTGTCTGTTTGCCAAGCTCTACATACTCAAGACCCATGGAAGCAACACAGCCTGCTTTTACCTGTTCTACTTCAGAACCGAATACCGGGATACCTGCATCCTTTGCTGCTGCAAGCTCTGTCTGCAGAGCAGATACAACTGTATTATCCGTCAAATTGGTAATACAGTCAACCTTTCCTGCTAAATCTTTTGCTGCCATTTCTACGTCTGCAACTACATTGATGCCGGTTTCTACAATTTCAAATCCGTAATCCGGAGCTGCTTCTTTGTAGCTTGCGATCGTGCTGACTGAGTTTGTTTCACTTGTTGTATAAATAATACCGATCGTTTTTGCATCCGGTAACATTTCACGGATCATTTCAAGCTGTGCATTGATCGCAAGTGCATCGGATGTACCTGTGATATTGCCAGCCGGTGTACCGTCTTCCTTTGCAAGACCTGCTTCTACCGGATCGGAAACTGCTGTATAGATAACCGGAATATCTGTATTCATGCAGGAGTTGTATGCTGCCATTGCAGATGGTGTTGCGATACCACAGATCATATCAACGCCCTGTGATACATATGTTTCTGCGATAGTACTTGCTGTGCCTGTATCAGCCTGTGCATTGTCATAAATGACTGTCAGGTTTTCGCCTTCCACGATGCCTGCATCTGCAAGTCCCTGTAAGAAGCCTTCTCTGCAGTTATCCAGAGAACCATGCTCAGCAAACTGTGAAATACCGATCGTATACTGTTTGCCGTCTGTTGCTGCATCAGTGGCATCTGTTGCTTCTGCTGTGTCTGTTGCCTCTGTTGCATCCGTTGCATCCGTTGCCTCTGTTTCATTCGCAGTTGTATCTGCTGCGTCATTTGTGCTGCCGCATGCCATTAAGGAACATGCCATTACTGCTGCCATCATCATTGCTACTACTTTCTTTTTCATAATTGTTTCCTCCTAGAAATATATTTTGTTAGTTTGTTGATTTACTGATTTCGTTACCTCTGCAGACTCGAAAATCCTGCCAGCTCTGCTGTCAATCGCGCTTCGCGCTTTTGATTTTCTCGTTGTACGCTCGGGCGAAATCAAATGTCAGCTTCGCTGCCGCTTGATTTCTTTACCTCGCTACATAAAGAAAACCGCCTCAAGCTAATGCTTGAGACGGTAATAAACTAAGTATTATCGCGGTACCACTCAAATTGACAATGTGTCCACTCTGTCATGTACTATCATACATGTCACCTTGATAACGGGTGTGCATCCCGCTGACTCCTACTTGATTCAGGTCAGCCTCGAAAGCCCATTCATCAAAATTCCATTTGCTGCAATCCCACCACCTGCAGCTCTCTGGGAAACTTCCTAATGACTACTCTTCTTTCTCATCGGTTTCTTTACATTATGTTTTGTTTTTTAAGTTGTGTTTACTTTACAACTATTTTTTTTGAATGTCAATACCGAATTTAAAATTTCTGCATTTCCGCATCCGGTGCAGATGCCATATCCCCGGCAGTGCCTGTCATATTTACCTCATACTCCTGCTTTCTGCTTCTGACGGTCTGACGCATCCGGTCTCTTTCCGTATTATACAGTTCCACCCAGTCTTCATCATATCCAATAAACAAATATGGCATGTTGGCAGCAATATATTGCAATGCCTCCTGTGATGCTGTCTTTCTACTCATTGGGATGTCAAAGATTCTTCCATCATAAAGCTTCACAACAACAGAATAGGTTTTACCTGTCGGAATAAAGTTTGTTCTGTGCTGTACCACATTTTCATATACCCATAATACCTGATCTGCCTCTGCGAAATACACCTTTGTTCCCTTTACAGCCATAAAATAATCCTGCCCGATGCGCATTCCCTGCACCGCCGGCTGCATCTGATAAAAATATTCAATCTGCGAAAGTATATATTCTTTGTTTCCTTTTCTTTCGCAATATTCTTCCAATGCTTTTACATTCTTTCCCTTTATCCCACTGACAAGCATATAAATACCACCGATCAGGGCACCTGCTGCAAGCAATATAAAGAAGATAATGGTTACCATATTTCCCTCGCCGATGTCACCGTCATTGATCACATAAGGCAGGAATAATGCCGCACTTTCCTCCGGCAATCCAAGCCTATCTACAAACTCATTAAAGTATGTCAGATAATCACCCGAAAGCGGCTGGATCGTTCCGGAAATCTTTACCGGCTGCAGTTTGTCCATTGCTGATTCGTCTCCATCCAGATACGCCCAGTAAGCATCCATATTTTCTTTCGCCCGGTTCATTGTGGAACCACTGCAGTTTACACCCATATATTCTGCCTCTCCGACAGGAACCATAAATTGCATGGCCGTCATACCGCCCTTATCATTTTCCTGATAGGCATAATAATCCATGAAATAATATATGTCACCCTCAACCTTCACATTTTTCTGTATATCCTCTGCCTTTAAATCTTCAATTTTCAATGGTTTTTGAAAAAGCACATTAAGGTCATCCCATGTTATCGCTACAAATACAGCAGCAAGCGCCCACAGAAGAACCGTAGCAAAAATACAGTTTGCCATGTATTTTTTCTTCAGTTTTTCAATCATATTTTTCCTCACTTTTCTCTTACTTTATTTTTCTGAATCTCACACCGCTGTCATACTTTTTCTTCAAAAGTTTTCTGTACGTCGCATTTTTCTTCTTAGGCAGTTTAAACAACATACCTTTCTTTGTCTTTTTAAATGCAGACGCACCAACCTTTTTCATTTTTGTCGTTTTCAGCGTTACGGTTTTGAGCTTCTTACACTTATAAAACGCTTTTTTACCGATCGTTTTGACATTTTTCGGTATCGTGATCGCAGTAATGCTTCTGTCACCTTCAAACGCACTGTCTCCGATCGTCACCAGACTACCCGGCAGTGTTACCTTCTTTAATGCCGTGCAATGATAAAACGCTTTCTTGCCGATCTTTGTAATACCCTCTGCAATCTTTACTTTTTTCAGCTTTTTATGGTTTGCAAATGCATACGGAGCAATTTCTTTTACATAGCAGGTTCTTCCTGTTGCATCCATAAAAGTAGTCGGAATCGTGATGTCCTCCGCATCTTCATCTGCTTCCTTGAAGGTGACATACACTTTACCGTTCTCTATCTGCGCAATCTCATAAACCAGACCGCTGATATCCATGCTGTCTCCGACCTCCACAGCCTCATCCGGCGTCTCATCCACATCATCTTCCGGCATTTCACTTGGTTGCTGACCAGGTGTTGCGCTTGGGGATTCGCTTGGCTGCTGGCTTGGCGTCTCGCTCGGTGTTGGGCTTGGGCTTGGTGTCTCACTCGGTGTCGGACTTGGGCTCGGCGTCTCACTTGGTGTCGGACTTGGGCTTGGGCTCGGCGTCTCGCTCGGTGCCGGGCTTGGGCTTGGCGTCTCACTCGGTGTCGGGCTTGGGCTCGGCGTCTCGCTCGGTGTCGGGCTTGGGCTTGGGCTCGGCGTCTCACTCGGTGTCGGGCTTTGGCTCGGTGTCTCGCTCGGTGCCGGGCTTGGGCTCGGTGTCTCGCTCGGACTCTCCGATCCGCCGGATGAGGTACCATAATATTTCTCTACTCCGATACCTCCAAGCTCTGCCTCTGTTGCCAGATCTGCCGGATAGGCTTCCTCTCCCTTATGCAGCAGATACAGTCCTGCTGCAGCACCTACCAGACCTGCATTGTAATCCAGTGCCACCTCATTACAGTTATAATCCGCCTGATTGTCTGCGTATGTGTCATATTCATCACTCGGGCCGCCAACAAGGGCTCCCAGCAATGTATAATGGTCTTCCCGTACCTGTCCTGCATCATTTGATCTGGATGCAGCACGGTGATGCGGATATTTTGCCGCATTCTCATTATAGCCGACTACAAAACAACGTTTCGCCTTGTTATTTCCAAGCAGATATTTCATCTGTCCAGTTGCCCAGCTGCTGTAATTGCCGTCTGTCATGGATAACTTCTGGTTTGCCTGATCGTAGATCAGCCCCATAAACTGTGCAGATGCATTATATCTTGCTGAGCCCCAGCCGTTGATCATTTTAAAGCCTTGTTTTGTATTCTTACTGCCATAGCTGGCAAAGGCACTAACCGCTGTATAATCCTCTTTCAAAACCGCTGCTACCGGCCATGTATTGTCACATGTAAAGCACCAGCCTGTATTTAACTTTCCATAATAGGCGTCTCGCTGCTGTTTATAGCTTTCGTTACCTGTTGCTGCATATAATGCAGCAGCTGCTGCACAATAATCATCCTCCCAGTTATTTGACTTATAAAACGGAGAAGCGCCCTGTGTTGCTACCTGCTTATTACTGCATTTTTTTGCAAAAGCGAATAAATCTTCCGCCGTCTTTAAATAAGCCTTACTCTTTAACAAAGCCTCTGTTCCGCCCTGCTTCTGGTAGTTAGCCGCCTGCAATGCAAGTGCTGCTACCGCAACAGAGACTTCATCTGTCGCCGGATTAGAAGCTGTCGCAAAAAAGGCCGGTCTGTCTATTGTCTGTCCTTCGGGTGCTTCCCACTTTGCATGGTCACTGTCTCCGTCTCCGACCTGATAGCAGAAAGCTTCTACAGTATCTGTCCCCTCTTTATAGATCGTACAGCGTGTAAAATAATCACAGAAGTAATCCATGATCGTATTAAAATGCGCCGTCTGTCCCAGCTCATCGTAAGCATCGGCAAACTGATAATACCCAAGTGCCAGAACGGTTGCAGCGTATCCCTGTGGCAGACCGAATTTCACATGATCGCCCGCATCATGATAGCCGCCGCTTACATCTACTGTCTTTCCATTATAGGTCACATGGCTGTCATATGTATGGCAATTTCCTCTCCAGGAAAAAGCACTGTTTTCATCCACATCTGTTCCGCACATATTTCCATCATAGAAATAAAGTGATTCCTGCAATAGCTTGGCAAAATTGTAGCTGATATCCAGATTCAGATCTGTCGTCGTATCTTTCTGTACACCGCCGCCACTACCGCCGCTTCCACCGGTCTCATCATTGGTATCCCCTTTGGAATAATCCATCGAAGACTGTGATCCGTAATTGTATGCCACAGTTTCGATCATAATATCCGACGCATCGACATAAGTGCTGCTGAAACCGAATCCCGGTGGATTGGCAGACATTATACCTGTCCCAAGTACTGCATTGGAATTTTCTTTGTTCGGATACAGGTAAATCGTATCGCCCTCTGCTGTAAAGGTTGCATTCCAGCATTTGAATTTTGATGCAGTCCCCGCCGGCACCTTCATCGTAATTACCCAGTCACAGATGCTCTGCCCTGTCTGGTTATCTACAGCCAGCTCAAAGCCTGACCAGTCATTACTTGGCTGCCCTTGCGCCTTAACAATGGCCGTTACATTGCCCATATGATCTCTGTCTGTCGTGATCTGACTGCCGGAAGAACCGCTTCCGCCGCTTCCACTATTACCGGATGTATCTGTTGTAAAATAAATATCTGATATTTCATAGCTTACAGTGCTGCCCGATGCCAGATTGGCAAACTGCAGTCCCAGCTTTCCGATCCTGTCATAGCCATTCCAATCCATAGAGGCCAGATCAAATTTTGCCGTAGCACTCTCTCCTGCTGCAATATTAACCCATTCTCCATTTTTCCAGCTATAAGCCTCGCTCATACCAAATGCCATACAGCCAGTCTGCCCTCCTGCATAGGCTGTCAAGGTATTTACCTTAAAATCTACCACAAGCTGTTTTACACCCAGCTCATCCAGCTCCTGCTTTTCATCCATATCCGATGGCAGCTTGACCAGCAGCTCCGCAGCCGGTGTATTACCATCTGTGCCATCTACAGCCGTGAATGTCCCTGCCATTTCGATATAAGCGGAAAGATCAATCTTACCGTCTGCCGCATATACTGTCTGCCCGGGCAATGTCATTGGGCTCATTACAACTGCCACTGACAAAACAAGCGCAAGCACCCTGTTTCTTTGTTTTCTCCGTACTCTTTTCACAAAAACCTCCCTCGTTGCATACCAACAGTTAGATTTATTGTAACAAAATAATGAGCCAATGTCGCTTGGCTCATTATACGGAAATTATGCACTTGTTTTGTATAAAATGTCATGTTCTTTCGGATTACATGACTTATTTACAGCTTACACAAAGCTGATCACTTCTTCCTTCGGCGCTTTTGTCTTCTCCACAGAAATAGCATGCAGCACCGGACCTTCCTTGCCATAATCTTCAAAGTACTCAATGGCTACCTTTGCTGTTACCTTGACCCATTCCTTCTGTTTTAAGGTATCTGCCTGGTCATACTTGCAGGCATACCCCAGAAATGCCATATCCTCTGCACAGCAGGTCATTGCCATTCTGCCCGGTACAAAATATCCCTTCGGGAAGTTTTCAGGGTGCAGCACCATACCCACATAGGAGATCGTCTTGCCGGCATAACGCTGCATATTATCCAGCACATCAATATACCAGATTCCATAGCCTGTATCATCCAGATCGATCACATCTGCACCCACATCAAACGGCAGATCTTCTTCGAGCGTCGCATTTACTTCGCCGTTCTTATCCTCAAAGATGATCTCAGCATTCTGGTTGATTGCCTTGATATTTCTCTTATAAGTCGGTATCTGTTCAATAATATTGTCACAGCGGTTCATGATGATCAGCTCGGACTTGCGGATATGTTCTGCCAGCAGAGATTTCATATTCGTAAAATAGGTGGAAAATGTAGAGCCGTCGATACAGGTGATCTGCTGTTCCAGCTTCCAGTGCCATGGCAGTTTTACATTTTTGCTGTTCCACATACCGTTAAACTCGATCAGGATACGCGCCGGTTTATGCTTTTTCTCCAGCTCGATCAAATTCTGCGCTGTAAACTCTTCCTCATCCTCGATCAGTTCCATGACCGTTCTGCTCTTTTTCAGAAGTGTCGCATCATATTCGATATCGCCTTCCTCACATACGATCAGAAGCGTTTTTGCGCGCATCTGGAAATAAGGCTGCGCGATCGTATACTGGATGAATTCTGTCTTACCACTGTCTAAGAATCCATTAATCATATATACAGGAATCATAAGTTCTTTCCTCTTTCTTATCATATTTCTGTCTGCTTATTTACTGAACAGCTCTTTTAAAGCATCTTCCTTCAGTTCGGAGCCAATGACACAGATCTTACCGGTGTACTCAGCACTGCCATCACGGATCTCGCTCTCACCCGGTACATAATCAAAGTGGATAAAGCCGTTCTCAGACGGAAGCATACCTTTTGCACGCAGGATAAAGCCATATTTTTCTTTGTCCTCTAATGCATCCAGCATATTTTGTAATTCTTCCTTTGTATACTTGTCCGGTGTTTCCATGCCCCAGCTTGTGAATACTTCATCTGCATGATGATGTCCATGCCCGTGGTCATGTCCGCAGCAGCAGTGTCCGTCATGATCATGATGATGTTCATGCTCTTCGTGATCATGGTCATGATGATGCTCATGTTCCTCGTGATCGTGATCATGGTGGTGCTCATGTTCCTCGTGATCATGGTCATGATGACAGCACTCATCGTCATGGTCGTGATGATGATGTTCATGTTCATGCTCTTCCATAACAGCTTTCAGGAGCTCTGCTTCCAGATCCTTGGCACCTTCGATGGCTTCCATGATCTTTTTGCCGTCAAGTTCATCCCAAGGGGTTGTAATAATAGCTGCCTTTTCATTATGCTGACGGATCAGTCCGATACACTGGTTGATCTTTTCCTCGCTCATTTCACCTGTACGGCTTAAAATGATCGTGCCTGCATGCTCGATCTGGTTCTCGAAGAACTCACCAAAATTCTTTAAATAAGTCTTGCATTTCTTTGCATCCACAACTGCAACCGCACTGTTCAAATGTACGCCTGCTTCTCCTGTTGCACCTTCCACCGCACGCATGACATCGGAAAGCTTTCCGACACCGGATGGCTCGATCAGGATACGGTCAGGATGATACTGATCCAGTACCTGCTTCAGTGCTGATGCGAAGTCACCAACCAAAGAGCAGCAGATGCAGCCTGAGTTCATCTCTGTGATCTCTACGCCTGCTTCCTTTAAAAAGCCGCCGTCAATACCGATCTCACCGAATTCATTCTCGATCAGAACGACCTGCTCGCCCTGCAGTGCCTCTTTTAACAGTTTCTTTATCAAAGTTGTTTTTCCTGCTCCCAAAAATCCGGAAACAATATCAATTTTTGTCATGTTCTTCACCTTTCTTTGTTCTGTTTCTTACTATAGTTATCTTTTACACCGAAAATCACAGGATTTTCCATGCCGCTATACACATTATAGCACACTTGTCAAACAAGAAATTCCGCAAATCTTCCTTTATCTGCCTGACTGCATTCCACCGTCACTGAAATGCCATCTGCCTCATAGCTTTCCAAAAGCACATTTGCCTGTTCTTTCAAATAAGAGAAGATGTCTCCTCTTGCATAAGGCAGGCACATATGACAGATCTCATGCCCCGCATACACCCGTTTCAGCACTTCATCCGCCAGAAGCGTTATGCTGTCCTCTTCCTTTGCGGACATATATACCGCCGATTCAGTTGCCCTTGGGTAACTCGCTCCTTCCATCCGGTCAACCTTATTATATACCATCAGAACCGGGATATCCGCAGCACCGATCTCCTCCAGCGTTTCATTTGTAACGGCAATATGGTCTTTGTAATCAGGATCCGAAAAATCCACCACATGCAGAAGCAGATCTGCACCTGCTGCCTCCGACAGTGTAGACCTGAATGCCTTGACAAGACCATGTGGCAGCTTGTCAATAAAACCGACTGTATCGGACAGGAGCACCGTTTTGTTTTCCTTCGGTGTAATACTGCGGACTGTTGTATCCAATGTCGCAAACAGCATATCCTTTTCCACGACCGTTTTTCCCGCATCACCCAGATAGCGCATGACCATGCTGTTCATGATCGTCGACTTTCCCGCATTAGTATAACCGACCAGTGCAACGCGAGGGATCGCGGATCTTGCACGTTTCTTCTGCTGTGTCCGGCGTTCCGTTTCCATTTCGGCAAGCTCGCGCCTGAGCTCTGTCAGGCGGCTCTGTGCCCGTCTTCTGTCAAGCTCCAGCTTCTTCTCGCCGCTGCCTCTGCTGCTCATGGAGCCGCTCGTTCCGCCCTGTCTGGATAGTGCATCATGCAGTCCTACAAGACGTGGCAGCAGATATTGCAGCCTTGCCACCTCTACCTGCAGCATTGCTTCTCTGGATTTTGCCCTGGATGCAAAAATCTCCAAAATCAGCGTCGTACGATCCATGACTGCCATTCCCGTATCATCCTGAATATTACGGAGCTGGGACGGTGTCAGAGAGTCATTAAATAAAAGCAGGTCTGCCTGCAGTTCTTCCGCTTCTTCTCTGATCTGCTCCAGTTTTCCCGGTCCTACATAAATTGCTTTATTGATCTGTGTGTGCTGCACACAGTTTCCCACTACTTCCATCTCGCAAGCATTTGCCAACTCTGCAAGCTCTGCCATAGAACGTTCAAATTGTCTGTCATTTTGCGTATCCACGCCTACCAGATATACCTTGTCCATGTTTCTCCCATTTCCTTTTCTATTTCCAAACATCAAGATCGGGGATTCGAAATGTTATGAACTCCCACAAACCGCATAAAGAAAGTAGTTCAGCGGTATCATTTTCATTGTCAATCACTTAGTCAATCAATGCTACAAACTGGAATTCTCACCTATCCTAATGTCATTATCATAACAGCAAAAATTACTGCTAAAATCGCGTCAATGATAATAAGAGTTCTCCTATATTTATTTTGATATTCCACTCGATTCAAGATTTTAGCCTTTTGTTTTTCAGTCATCCTCCAGTCTGATGGAAAAAAAGCACATATCAGAAAAATTACCCACATAAGGAGTCCTGCAAAAGAGAGAATAACTAAAACTCCTGAATCATTAACTCCTATAACACCTCTTACAATAATCGCAGTGATTAGGATTAACAATGAACAAATAGCCATTATTTTTTCAATTTTTGTCATCTTGCCTTCCATACTTGTTCCTCCTTCAACTTCCGATTTTCACTCTTCCTCAGGCTGTTTATAAAAATCCAGCATAGAACCATTCGGAAGGTAATTATCAAATGCCCAATCGGTAATTGTAACCACTAAGTGATCATCTTCAATTGTTATATCTGCGGAGACCGTTCCCAAATCTGCCATATCTGCTGCAAACTCTTTCCCGCTGAAATGTAAGATTCCTGTCTCAGGATCATATTCGCCAATGGCGTCTTCAAAATAAGCTACTTTATACACACCAAAGTCTATCGAATAGGTATTTCCGTCATTATGCGAAATGATAAGTTCAGACCCCATATCATCGCAGTATGTTCCATCTTCGATAGCATTTGCATTATAAGGCAAAAACTCATACGAACAGACTACTGTATAATCCGCTTCCGCTCCATGAACTACCTTTTCAGTTGTTCCGACATTCTCTCCGCAGATCCAATACGAGCCGTCCGATTTCTGAACAATTGTATTATCCATGAAGCGCGGATATATGCCTTCAAACTGACCTATGTCCGTAACATCTGAATTTAACTGCATACTGCCTGTCCAGACCATGCAGGCATCTTCCGCCACCCGTACGGGTGTATCAACGACCTCAGGATGATCGACGCCGCAGTTCCAGGCCGCATTATAACCCCAGGTCCATACAGTCCCATCTGATTTCAGAATCGCGTGATTAAACCAGCCTCCGGTAATAAATGCCGCATCGTCAAAGATTTTTCTTGGTTCCGGATAGAACAGCACATCTGTTGACTGATAACCGCCTTCGATTGCAATGGTTCCCCAGGTCCACACTTCACCATTCTCGGCAAGACAGACAATGTCATCCCTGCCACATCGGGCATAGGCGACATTCTCCATCATTAAGACAGGACGGGTGATTACGTAGTGCTCTGCATTTATATACCGATCCCAGTCAAACGAATCATATTGCTGCAATGCGCCGCTTCCTGCATTTCCAAATCCATAAAGCTTATGATCTGAAGTCAGATAGATGGAAAACCCAGACTGGGAGTAATCGGTATGAATGACATTATCAGCGATTTTCACATATTCATTATGAAAGTCCTCGTCCTGAATGCCCTGTCCGAGTTGGCCGTAATGATTGCTTCCGCATCCCCACAAGACCTGATTCTCATCAACATGATATAGATTAGTCGGATCACCGGTATTGGTGATGTAGTATTGACTCAGATCAATGGAAATCCGCGCGTTGTCAATGCTTTCAGCCTGCGGAATGTTTTCGACCGTATCCGGCTGAAACTCCAACTGCCCTGTTGTGCCTGTTGTATCTGCTGCAGGGGTATCTGCCTGCGGATCAGCTAGCTGGCAGGCGCTCAGGAAGACGCAGGCAGCAATTGAAATACCGGTAATCCAAGTTCTTGGTTTTATATGATTCATCATAGCTGGTCTCCTTCATTAAGATTCGGTGGCTATATTACACTATAATACAAACTGAAATTTATATAATTATTCCTCTAACTTTCCCTATTTTACAGGCTTTCCCGCCTGTTCATTAGTGAAATGATATGTAGTTTCCCTTATTTTTGCCCTTATGAGATAATCAC
>ENA-UOJF01001673-UOJF01001673.1-human-gut-metagenome-genome-assembly--contig:-P74-NODE-1673-length-14234-cov-5.138726_pt1 | contig 14234 bp, 8 predicted proteins | sample MGYA00242344_ERZ723891 | MGnify/ENA metagenome assembly ERZ723891 | reverse complement strand
GGCTCATCTGGGAGCGCTCCGTCAGAAAATTTAAAGTAAGTAAAAGAAGGGTAAATGAAATGTAAATAAAACTGCTGTACATTTTCATAAAACTGATTTATAATAAACTGAGTTTATATAAACAATTCTTAAATTTAAAATTGTAAAAAATAACGATATAGTTTGAAAGAATAGGGAGAGCGTGTAATGCAGGCAATTATTTTAGCTGCCGGAATGGGCAAAAGATTAAAGGAATTAACAAGTAATGCGACAAAGTGCATGGTTGAAGTGAATGGTGAGATGATGATTCATAAAACTTTGATGCACCTTGAAAAGTTAAATTTAAACAAAATTGTGCTTGTTGTAGGATATGAAGGACAGCAGCTGATGGACTATGTTAATTCACTGGGATTAAAGACACCGGTAGAGTACGTTGTCAATGACGTATATGATAAGACCAATAACATTTATTCTTTATATCTGGCAAAGGAATACCTGTTACAGGATGATACATTATTACTGGAATCCGATCTTGTATATGAAGAAGCGGTTATCAGAAAGCTTGTAGACACGCCGTATCCGTCACTGGTGCTGGTAGATAAGTTTGAAAGCTGGATGGACGGAACCTGTATTACGGTTGATGAAGATGACAATATTACGTCATTTGTCAGCAAACGTGAATTTGATTTTACAAAGACAGATGAATATTACAAGACAGTAAATCTTTATAAGTTCAGCAAAAATTTCTCAGAAAAATATTACGTACCGTTTTTGGAAGCATACTGTAATGCAATGGGACTGAACGAATACTATGAACAGGTATTAAAAGTAATCACATTTTTAGGTGATTTGGAAATTAAAGCGGTTAAGTTAAACGGTGAAAAGTGGTATGAAATTGATGATGTGCAGGATTTGGACATTGCAGAATCCCTGCTTGCCGGAAAAGAAGAAAAGCTGGAGAAAATGCAGAAACGTTTTGGTGGTTACTGGAGATATCCGAAGCTGATAGACTTCTGTTATCTGGTAAATCCGTATTTTCCGAATAAGAAGCTGGTTTCTGAAATGCAGACCAATTTTGAACGTCTGCTGGGTGAATATCCGTCAGGAATGGGTGTAAACAGTCTGATTGCCGCAAAGATTTTCGGACTGCATGCAAGCCAGGTGATTGTTGGAAATGGCGCAGCAGAACTGATCAAGTCCCTGATGGAGCGTTTTACAGGCAGACTTGGCATGGCATTTCCTACATTTCAGGAGTATCCGAACAGAAAGGCAGAAAAAGATGTTGTTCCGTATTTTGTAACCAATGACGAATTTCGTTATACTGCTAAAGATCTGATGGATTTCTATGAGGATAAGGATATTGAGGTGCTGACACTGATTAATCCGGACAATCCATCAGGGAATTATATCAGACGGGAAGATGTTTTAAAGCTGTCTGAGTGGTGTGAAAAGAAAAATATCCGTTTTGTTGTTGATGAATCCTTTGTGGATTTTGTCGATGAAGAAGAAACGACGACATTATTAGATGCAGAAATTTTAAAAGCAAATCCGAATCTGATTGTGGTAAAGAGTATTTCAAAATCTTATGGTGTGCCGGGACTGCGTCTGGGTGTACTTGCAAGCAGCGATGAGGAACTGATTGCAGAGATGAAAAAAGATGTTGCCATCTGGAATATCAATTCTTTTGCAGAATTTTATCTTCAGATTTATGAAAAATATGCAAAAGACTATGCCAAGGCAATTGAAAAATTCAAGCAGACAAGAGCTGCATACATCAAGGATTTACAGGCATTGTCCGGTTTAAGAGTGCTGCCGACACAGGCAAATTACGTACTGTGCGAAGTGACTTCCGGTGTTACAAGCCGTAAACTGGCAGAAGACCTTTTAGAGGAGAATATTCTGATTAAAGATTTATCCACAAAGAAGGGATTTGACGGGAAAAATTATATCCGTCTGGCAGTCCGTGATGAAAAAGATAATGCAATTTTAGTTGAAGCATTAAAGAGATATTTATAGGAAGTATCTTGCCGGAGTAAGATGGTCTGCAAATCTTGACAATCCGGGCCATAAAAGGTATAATCAAAGAACCGCGCAGCCGGGGCATTAGCGGCGCCTTGTACCTGCAATCCGCTATAGCAGGGGTGATATCGGGCCGAGGGCAGTTTTCTGTAGAGCTGCCCGGTATAAGTGGTGTTGACGTCTGGGTCTTTCGCAACAGGAATTCATGAACCATGTCAGGTCAGGAATGAAGCAGCATTAAGTGAAACCTCCTGTGTGCCGGAAGGGTGCCTGGGCCGAGCTAACTGTACCGGTAACGTCTGTGGACAGCTGTACGACGTCCGGTGCGCGGTTTTATGATGAGAATTGTTTTCGTCAGCACATATTATATGTAACACATATTACGTGTAACACATAGTATGTGGTGGCTTTTTTTACATTTATAAAGTAAAAGCAGTTCGCAGCGGTATTTTTAGAAAAGCGCCGTCCGTGGCGGCAGAATGAGAGAAAATATGGCATATCAGGCATTATATAGAAAATGGCGTCCTTTGGAATTTGAAGATGTCAAAGGACAGGAACATATTGTTACAACATTAAAAAATCAGATACGGGCAGACAGAATCGGGCATGCGTACCTTTTCTGCGGAACGCGCGGAACCGGTAAGACAACCGTGGCAAAGATTTTTGCAAAGGCGGTCAACTGCGAGCATCCGGTGGACGGCAGTCCGTGCGGGGAATGTCCAACCTGTAAGGCGATTGCCGAAGGGCGTTCCATGAATGTCATTGAAATCGATGCCGCATCGAATAACGGTGTTGACAATATTCGTGAAATCCGTGACGAAGTCCAGTATTCACCGACAGAGGGCAGGTATAAGGTTTATATCATCGATGAAGTGCATATGCTTTCCATAGGGGCATTTAATGCACTGTTAAAAACACTGGAAGAACCGCCTGCATACGTTATTTTTATTCTGGCGACAACGGAGGCACATAAGATACCGGTTACGATTCTGTCGCGCTGCCAGCGCTATGATTTCCACCGCATTTCTATTGAAACGATTGCAGGTCGGTTATCGCAGCTGATGGAAGCGGAACATATCAATGTCGAAGAAAAGGCAATCCGGTATGTTGCCAAGGCGGCGGACGGTTCCATGCGAGATGCGTTAAGTCTGTTAGACCAGTGCATCGCCTTTTACCTCGGACAGGATTTAAAGTATGAAAATGTGTTAGAGGTGCTTGGTGCGGTGGACACGGCGGTATTTGCCGAAATGCTGTCGTACATTTTAAAGGCGGATACGTATGCGTGTATGCAGCTTTTAGAGCAGATTATTATGCAGGGCAGGGATTTAGGACAGTTTGTCAGTGACTTTGTATGGTATTTAAGAAATCTGCTGCTTGTAAAGACAACGGATGATGAAGCGAAGGCGGAAGACATTATCGATGTTTCGGCAGATAATTTAGAGCAGTTAAAAAAAGACAGTAAACAGGTTGATGTCGATACACTTATGCGCTATATCCGCGTGCTGTCGGAGCTGGCAAATGAGCTGAAATTCTCAACACAGAAGCGTATTAAAGTCGAAGTGACACTTATTAAGCTGACGCGTCCGGCGATGGAACAGCGGCAGGATATGGGCGATGTGATAAGCCGCATCACCCTGCTTGAGCAGGAAATGCAGGAAGCCATGGAAGCGTTAAAAAACGGTGTGGCGGCAGGTACTCCGTTTGCGGCAGGTACACAGGGCATAAGCGGTATGGCAGATATAGCGGGTGCGGCAGGCAATGCCAGCAGCATGGCAGTGTCCCAGCCGGTACAAAAGCGCGTAATAGAGGCAATGCCGGAGGATATTAAGCAGCTGGCAAAGCAGTGGGACTCCATTGTCCATTCGATTGAAGAACCGCTAAAGCGCACCCATTTATTAAATTCACATGTAACGCTTGCAGAGGATGGGCAGAGTCTGGAACTGATGACGTCTTCCCCGACAGCCTATGAGCTGTTTTCAAGGGAAGATGACAAGGCAGAACTGGTTGCGCTCATTGAGGAGCGGACAGGAATCCATGTGAATCTGATTGTTACAAAGCTACAGGATGGAGAAGATTTTCAAAATCGATTTACAGATATCAGAGAATCCGTTAATATGGAAATAGAAGTAGATGATAAGGAGGAATATATCTAATGGCAAAAAGAGGTGGATTTCCGGGAGGTATGCCGGGCAACATGAACAATCTGATGAAGCAGGCACAGAAAATGCAGAAGCAGATGGAAACACAGCAGGCAGAGCTGGAAGCAAAGGAATTCAGTGCGGCAGCAGGCGGCGGTGTTGTAGAAGTAACCGTTACCGGTAAAAGAGAGGTTACAAAGGTCAAGATTGACCCGGAAGCCGTAGATCCGGATGATGTAGAAATGTTAGAAGATTTAATTATGGCAGCAACCAACGAAGCACTCCGCAAGTGTGAAGAAGAATCACAGGCGCAGATGTCTAAGATTACCGGAGGACTTTCAGGACTGACAGGAGGCCTGTTCTAATGGACATTTACAGCGGTCATATGAACAAGTTAATAGAACAGCTGTCGAGATTACCAGGGGTTGGGGCAAAAAGCGCCCAGCGCCTGGCATTTCACATTATAAATATGCCAAAAGAAGAAGTTGAGGGACTGGCATCTGCCATGACGGATGCCAAAGCGCATATTAAATACTGTAAAGAATGTTTTACGCTGACAGATGATGAAATCTGCCCGATCTGTGCCAATGAAAAGCGCGACCACAGTACGATTATGGTGGTGGAACAGACACGCGATATGGCGGCATATGAAAAGACCGGAAAGTATGAGGGTGTCTATCATGTACTGCACGGTGCAATCAGCCCGATGCTTGGCATCGGTCCGTCCGACATTAAGTTAAAGGAACTGATGAAACGGCTCGAAGGCGATGTGCAGGAAGTCATCATTGCAACCAATTCAAGTCTTGAAGGTGAAACGACAGCGATGTATATCAGCCGCCTGATTAAGCCGACAGGCATTAAAGTAACCCGCATTGCAAGCGGTGTGCCGGTTGGCGGCGATTTGGAATATATCGACGAAGTGACACTGCTGCGTGCATTGGACGGCAGAACGGAATTGTAGGATACTATGTTAAACGATATTATTACAGAACACAAAGAGCGTATGCTCAATCTCAAAAAATATTATCCTTTTTTTAAGCTGATGGATGTATCCTTTGCCCAGTTTCAGGAAGGCAGATATGAAATGCTGGACATGGGATATATTGTCATGGGGATTCTGCGCTTTTTTATTGAGGAGAATAACTTTAAAGAAAAGGACGTCACTTACCCGGAATATCTGGACTTTATTACATCATTGCTCAAACGGGACTTTGGGCTGAATCTTTCAGCACAGGAATACAAAGAACTTGCCGATTACATTTTCGATAAAATTAAAAATGAAGGCAGACCGTTTACATTTCCATATTATGATCCTATTGAAAAGAAAAAATGTATTTCACGTATCAAGGTACTGGAAAGTGCCATCCGTGACCATACGGTATGGTATTCCATCAGTTCCGATGCAATTGAATTCTATCTGGATACGAAAGAAATTAAAGAAGAAAGCAGAATCAGTGTGCAGCAGCTGCTCTTAGAAAAAATGATACAGGCACAGAATTTTCAGGGCGGCAAAGATGTGATTGTGCGGATTAATGAAGAAGTGGCACGCCTACAGCGCAGAAAAAATGAGATTATGGAATTGCTCGGCAAAGATGTCTTTGCGGGGATTGAAGCGTATGAAGATTTTGTCCATACGGGTATGCGCTGGTTTGATGAAGAAGAAAAGCTGTTTAAGAAAAATAAAGATTTTATCGAGGGTGCGCTTGCAAAGATGGAAGCCGAACCGGTACAGTCGGAGAGCTATTACCGTACTTTAAAGGAGATTTACGAGCTGGACAGCCAGTTACAGATAGCCATGACAAGGCACGGACAGCTTTTATCGGCATGTACACAGATGCAGCAGATGACAGAAGAAGCCGTGAAGCGGGCAAAACTCGGACGGTTAAGAAGCCATATCCATTTTGGGGCGCTTCTGACAGATTTAATCCGCAGCGACAATGCGGGATTGTTAGAACAGCTTTTGTCACCGGTATTACTGCCGCATATAAAGAAGCGGTTTACGCTGGATTCACTTGACGAGGCACTGACCGTGAAGCCAAAGCAGGCAGAAGCGGCGGAGAAAGTAGAAGAATAACCGCCGCAGGAAATTCAGTTTGCAGATGAAATGGAAGATCAGCGTATTCGTAAAAACTATACATTTTTAATGAATAATCTGCTGGCGGCATTTGAAAAGAGAGATACGTTTACGCTTTCGGAATTTGGCGCGGCAATGAGCAGAATGTATTCGCCGGATATTTTAAAAAATGCGGATTACTATTCTTTTTTTGTCAACCTGTGTCAGAAACAGGAGTATGTCATCGGCGGTCAGACGGAAAACGAGAGTTTTCTCGATGACATTTTAAGCGGCGCATTTGAAGACCGTGAACCGGTATATTTTACAATTACGCCAAAATCCGCAGGAGCGCAGGACGAACAGCCAATGGAACAGTCTGAACTGGTGTTTGAACGGAAGGGAACAAAGTAATGGAAAGCAGAAATATAGAAAAGGCACTGGAAATATCCGCAAAACTGGCGGCGGGGGAAACGGTAAGCGAGCAGGGGACAAATGCTGCCCTGTATCAGGAATACAGTACCAACCCGGAAGTGTATGATATGGTATTGTTGTCGTTAAAGAAAATGGAACTTTCGGTTTATGAATATAATAATTCGCTGTTTGCCGCGCCAAAAGCGCACGGCAGCCTGTTTGGCTACAGCAATGAAGCGCTGCGCCGGGAGCTGGGACTGCGTACCAACGGCGAACTCTATCTGGCGTATTTTATCATCTATAATATTATTATGGAGTTTTATACGGATACCATCAGTGCAACGTATGCCGAATTTGTCCGCGTGGAAGACATTGTCCGCAAGGTGGACGATACAACGGCAGGCATTGTGGATAAGAAAAACGGCTTTGTTTTAAGTGAAATTGAGGAAAACAGCTTCCGCAGCCTTGCGTTAAGCTGGGACAGCCTGCCGGCGGCAACCGTGGAATTGTCGGAATTAAGGGCGGCGAAGAATTCCAAGTCGGGTTTTGTAAAGCTGGTCTGCAACTTTTTAGTCAGCCAGCAGTTATTAAGTGACAATCAGGAGCGGTATTATCCGACAGACCGTTTCCGCGCAGTTGTTGAAAATTATTTTGACGAATCCAGAGGAAGAATCATGGAATTGTTAGACCAGTCAGGAGAGGAGAGGGACGAACATGCCGCAGATTAACAGAATCCGTGTAAACAATGTAAAATACAATTTCGGTACGCAGTATTACGATGACTTTATGATGCGTTTTCACTGCCGTAACACGATTTATGACCTTGCAAACGGCGGCGGAAAGAGTCTTTTAATGCTGCTGCTGCTTCAAAATGTGATTCCGAACTGTACGCTTGATGAAAAACAGCCGGTTGAAAAGCTGTTCCGTCCGGGCGGCGGCAATACAGTGATTCACTCATTGATTGAATGGAAGTTAGATGCCACTAACAATGACGGCTATAAATATATGACAACGGGATTCTGCGCAAGAAAGGCAAAGGATACGGAAGCAGACGGCACGGAAGCGGACGGCATATCCGGGCGTTTTTCTGCGGCAGAAGAAGCACCGGCGGGACGTGACAATGCCAGCGTGGAATATTTTAACTACTGTATTTTTTACCGGGAGTTTGGTGAAAACGATATTAAAAATCTGCCGCTGACAAAAAACGGGGAGCGCATTACTTATAATGGTTTAAAGCAGTATCTGCGGGAGCTTGAACATAATGATTTCCACGTTTCGGTAAAAATATTTGACCGAAAGGGCGAATATCAGAGTTTTATCAGCAAGTATGGGCTGTATGAGAGCGAATGGGAAATTATCCGCGGCATCAATAAGACCGAAGGACATGTAAGAACATATTTTGAAACCAATTATAAGACAAGCCGTAAAGTTGTAGAGGATTTATTAATAGAAGAAATTATTCAGAAATCTTTCCACAATAAGCTGGCAGTGGGCAACGACGAAGGTCAGATGGCACAGACACTGCTTGATATTAAGGATACGCTTGCAAGACTGTCAAAGAAAAATGCACAGATTACCAATTATGATAAACAGATGGAGCTGCTCGATGCTTTTTCAGAGTATATTCTGGGATACCGCTCTTTATATGAAGAAAAGGGAAATCTGCGGGGACAGCTGTTAAAGCTGCTTATGCAGTGCAGACAAAATCTGTCGGGATACCGCGCGCAGGAAGAAAAGCAGAAGCACGAACTGCTTCATTTACAGGAAGAATTATTAAAACAGCAGCGCATGATCCAGACTGCAGAAGTGCTTACAGAACAGGCTTCCCTTGCGGGAATGGAAGAACTGATTGTTGCATATGAGAAGAAGCGGGCATATTTTAAGGAACAGGAAGAACACTTAAAAAGGCAGATGGAAGAAACGGAAAGTCTGGTAGAATACCGCGAATATTTACAGTATCAGAAGCTCTACGATGAACTTTTGGCAGCCATTGCGGCAAACGGACAAACGGATGAAGAACTGACAAAACAGCTCTATGCACTGGCAGCGGTGATTGTGCCACAGCTTGTACAGAAAAAGAATGCTGCCGGTGAAGAATTGCAGAATGCAGAAACACAGTACCGGGCGTGTCAGAAAGAAGCGGCACAGGCAAAGGCAGATTATCAGGAATTACTGGGCGGGGCTGCGGCGGCAGAACAGATTGCAGTGCATACTGCCAAAGAGATTGAACAGGCAGAAAAAGAACTGGGTGCCTGTATGGAAAAGGCAGGAATCCTTGTGATGGAAAAGGCAGGCGAAGAATACAGTGCCTGCACACAGAAAATTAAAGAACAGGAAGAACAGCTTTTACAGACCGAGGGACAGCTTTCACAGGTGGAAGCACTGCTTTCAAAGAGCAGACAGCAGCAGGCATCCTGCCGTGCGCGGATTGAACTGCTGACAGAACAGTTAGGACAGGCGGAAACCAAAAAAGAACAGGAACAGAAAGAAAAGCAGCAGCTTTTACAGTTAAAGGCCGTCTATGGGGAACAGGATACCCGCCGGGCATGCCGCGTTGTATTGGATAACCACCGCAGACTGGAAGCGGAATGTGAGCAGCTTACCGCTGACTGTACGCAGCTTACGCAGTTCCTTGAAAATATGAAGCACGGGATATTCAGTGCGGGCGGAAGACACCGGGAGAAGGTAAAAAGCTATCTTTCAGGGCGGTATGGAGAAGATGTAAAAGAAGGCAGAGAGTGGCTTTCGGGGCTTTCGGAAGATGAAAGAAAACAGGTGCTTGCCGCATTCCCATATGCCGAGTATGCATTTATTGTTGAAAATGATTTTTCAAGAATCAAAGAAGACCCGGTGCTTGCGGACTTTGGCAGAAGTGCCTATGTGATTCCGGTATTGTCTGCACAGGCGGCAAAAGCACAGCTTACGGCAGAAAATGAACAGTATGTTGTATATGCCAGAAAGGATATGGCATTTTTAAAGGATGAAAAGCTGCGCGGGCGGGAAGAAAAGCTGGCGCAGGAAGAACTGGCGGCGGCACAGGAAAAACTGGCCAGACTGACCGACAGAAAAGAAATTGTCTGGAATGACTACGTGCGCATACAGGAACTTTCAAAGCTGGAAGAAGAACCGGCAAAGAAAGAGTTTGAAGCGTTGTCTGTGCGTTTAGAGGAACTGCAAAAGGAAGCACAGCGTTTACAGGAAGAAATGGAACAGGAGGAAGCCCTGCGTAAAAAAGGCCGGGAGCGGAAAGCACAGGTGCAGGAAAAGCTGGCACAAAACCGGGAGCGGTATCCATACGTGCAAAAGTGCGCAAAACTGGCAGAGAGTCTTCTTGTACAGTACCGTGAAAAGCAGGAATACACGCAGAGGGCGGCAGATGCAAAGCAGGAACAGCTCTTAAAAGAGCAGGAAATGCAGGCGCAGGAAAAAGCAGAACAGACCGCCTTACAGCGCAAAAATGCACTGGCAGAAGAATATGACCGTCTGCAAAGCCGTCTTGACAAGCGTTATCAGGCATATATAAGCGTGGAAGCCGACGGCGGACAGTCCGCAGGAATTCATGTGCTGCAGTCAGCGGCGGATGGCAGTGCGGTAGCAGGGTTAGCGGATGCTGACGGACATGCGCTGTCATTAGAACAGCTGGAGAACCGCTTTGCGGGAGTGAAAAAGGCATTGGATGAAAAAAATGCCGATGTGCATGATAAAGAAGAATTATTAAGACATTACCGTGCGGCAATGGGAAAATGCAGTACGGCAATTGCACGCCGCCATTTTACAATGGAAGAACTTGCGGCAAAAGAGGCACAGGGAGAAGCTGTCCCAAATCCGGATGATGCGCTGTGTGCGCTTGAGCAGGAATGTGAGCAGGCGGTACAGCAGGAAAAAGCGGCAGCAGAAGAACTGGAAGCGCAGAATGCATTAATGAACCGTCTGCAGGGAAGTATTGCACACGGAAAGAGCCAGATTGAAGAAAAGTACGGTGCTTTTGAAGCGTTTGACTGTGATAACCCGGAGCAGTTCATTGTACAGCATAAAAATTATAAGGACAGCATTGCAGGACAGATCAAAGAACTGGAAAAAGAGCAGAAACGCCAGACAGAAAAAATGCAGGATTTCCTCGTAATGGAAAAGGATTTGTCAAGAATTGTTGCCAAAGCGGGCATTGAAGTGCCGGAAGCGTCAGAAACGGAAAATGCAGATACCATGGCAGGACAGCCGGAGGATACAGACATAAATGTAGCAGATTTTTCGGGCTATGAAACGGTACAGAAAGAATTTGAAAAGCTGTGTGCGCTTGAGGTGCGCAAGCTGGAAGAATTTTTAAAGAAAAAGTATAAGCTGACGGAAGAACTGACGGCATGTGATGCAAAAGAACTGGCATTGGAGATTAAAATGTCGGTTCATGTGCCAAAGGACATTGAAGCCGTGAAGCAGTTAAAGTCCAGACTTTCCGAAACCAATACGCTGATTGCACTGGAAAAAGAGCGCGTATCCAAAGGGATTTCCGATATGGAGCGTATCAAGGATAACTTTGAAAACCGGTGTGTCCAGATTTGCTGTAATATCAAGACGGAACTTGACCGCCTGCCAAAGCTTTCAAGCATTACGATGGATAATGAGGTTATTTCTATTATCGGGCTGTCCGTACCGTATGCCAAGGAATCCGATTATAAGGAAAGAATGGCGGCATACATTGACGAAACGGTCCTGATGGCGGAAAGCTTTGACAATACACAGGAGCGGTTAAAATATATCCGCAACCGGTTAAGCTGGAAACGCCTTTTTGCCGTGATTGTAACCGATATGAACGCCATCCGCGTAAGTCTTTATAAAAGAGAGCGCATGAAAGACCAGAGCCGGTATCTGCGGTATGAAGAAGCAGTGGGTTCAACCGGACAGTCACAGGGTATTTATATTCAGTTTTTAATTGCGGTAATTCATTATATTTCAAGTATCAATGCGCCGGCAGACAGTGCGGGTGTACTGGGCAAGACCATTTTTATTGATAATCCGTTCGGTGCGGCAAAGGATATTTATATCTGGGAGCCGATTTTTAAGCTGTTAAAGACTAACCACGTGCAGCTCATTGTTCCGGCACGAGGTGCAACCCCGGCGATTACGGGAAGATTTGATGTCAATTACATTTTAGGACAGAAGCTTGTACATAACCGGCAGCAGACGGTTGTTGTCGATTACTACAGTCGTACAAAAAATGAGGAACTTGAATATACGCGCATGGATTATGAGCAGGCAGTATTCGACTTTATATAGGCGCTATAGGCAAAAAACGCCTCAACGTTGGCATTTCCTTTTAAAAGAGTTTACAAGAATACTGCGCTGTGATAAACTTGAATAGAATATGTTTAAATCATTTATTTGATATATACAGTAAAGGTGGCGTTTGTTTTGGATAAGTATGAATTTAATATAAAAGTAGATCAAATTAAAAAGCTTGCTGCCAAGAAGTCATTTCAGGAGGCGGCAGCGATTGCCAAGGAAATGAACTGGCAGAAGGTGAAGGACTGGTCCACGCTGGCAACTGTTATTAACGTACAGGAAGCGGCAGGGGATTATCTGGAAGCAAGAGATATGGCAATTCTTGCATACAACAGAAATTTAGGCGGCAGAAAGCTGGTTTATAAGCTGGCGGAGCTGCTCATTAAGCTGGAAGATTTTGAAACGGCAGAGGAACTTTATGAAGAATATGAAAAGATGTCACCGCATGATGTCAATCGTTTTCTTTTGTATTTTGATTTAAGAAAGGCACAGAATGCCTCGGATAATGAACTTGTAGAAATCTTAGAGGACTACAAAGAGCATGAAATTGATGAAAAGTATATGTTTGAACTGGCAAAGTTATATGCCAAAACAGGCAGAAAAGAAGAATGTATCAAGACCTGTGATGATATTGTACTGTGGTTTCAGGACGGACAGTATGTGGAGAAGGCGATTCAGTTAAAGCAGGAATTTGGCGTTGAACTGACCAATACACAGAAAAAAATCTTAAAGGATATTAAGAATCAGAAGCAGGATATAGAAGCAACCAGAGAAATCATGTTTGAGGAACAAAAGCAGCTTGCGGCAATCCAGAGCGATGAAATTGAAGAAGCGGTGGAAGAAGCAGAAAGTGATGCGGACGATGATATTATTCTGCCGGAAGACGATGAAAGTACCCGTGGCATTAAATCTTTCTTTAAGAAGGCATTTCATTCGCGGGCGCAGTCAGAAGAAGATATGCGCGAAATAGGCTATGAAGATGATGACGAATCCGATGATTCCGATACATATGAGAACACCGGTGCGCAGGATACAGAAAAAACACCGGAAGAACCGGTATTTTCAGCGGAAGAATTTGTAAAAGAAAAGACAGTGACGGATACCGCACCAAAAGCAGAAAAAAAGGAAGCTGATACAACGGTGGATTTGTCTGAAAGTATTGACAAGGCATCCTCATCTTTACGTGAACTGATAGAAGATGCAAAGAAGAAACTGGAAGACAGCTGCGGCGATTTATCAGGTAAAGAGGATTCATTCCGGCAGAAGGCTGTAAATACGGTCAAAGAACCGGCAGATGAAGTAGAGATTAAAGTGGACATTCCGGCATATAACAATCCGTATGATACACAAAATTTACAGGCGGCACTCGCTAAAAATTTAAGTGAATTCATGGAGGAAGAAAAAGCAGAGGCAGAGGCACTGCGTCCTCAGCCGGCGAAGCAGGAAGAAACGGCCGGTGAAAGTCAGGAAGATGAACAGATTGAAGGTCAGTTAAGCCTTGCAGACTGGTTAGAAGCGGTCCGTGAAGAAAAATACGGAAAGCAGAATACAAGGGAATTCTCAAAGACAGAGTTGGAAAAGATGTTAGATGAGAAGGACGAAAAGAGTGCGGCATACGAGCGCATTATGGTTGAGCAGAAAGCAGCGGCACAGGCAGCAGGCAAAGCCTTTGATGAAAAAGAAGCAAGCCGCCATGCACACGCACAGGTGATGTTACAGGCAGCAAAGACCGATCTTGCAATCCGCACCGGAAAAGCAACCGTACACTTAGAAGAAGCAGCAGCACAGGATGTCCGTCGTCAGCAGGCAGAGGAAGAAGCAAGAAGAAAAGCGGAGGCCGAAGTACAGATTCAGAGGCGCATGGAAGAAGCCCAGAAAGCAAGAGCCGAGGCAGAAGCCAGACGGTTAGCCGAAGCACAGCGTGCAGCTGAAGAAGCCAAGCGGGAAGCTGCAAAGAAAGCCGAAGCACAGCGTATAGCCGAACAGGAAGCAGCGCAGCAGGCAGAAGCCCAGCGGTTGGCGGAAGAAGCAGCACAAAGAGAACAGGCACAGCGTGCGGCAGAGCAGGAAGCGGCACAAAGACAGCGGGCGGCTGTCAGTGAGGAAGTTTCATTAAATACACAGCAGCTTCCGCCGATGGAAGACCATCTTTCCGATATGAATCCGCTGGAAGCAATCAGCAGTGCAAAGCTTGCCAGTGCCGTACAGCAGGAGAAAGTTTACACCGGCATGGGCGAAGGCACGGAAATTGATGAAGAAAAGAAGTTAAGCGGAGAACTTGCAAAGATTTTCAGAAAATACCGTGAAATGCCGGGACTGGAAAGCCAGCTGGCAGCATATTTTGAAAGCCTTGAACA
>ENA-UOJF01001664-UOJF01001664.1-human-gut-metagenome-genome-assembly--contig:-P74-NODE-1664-length-14285-cov-17.211665_pt1 | contig 14285 bp, 10 predicted proteins | sample MGYA00242344_ERZ723891 | MGnify/ENA metagenome assembly ERZ723891 | reverse complement strand
ACCCTTAACAAAAGCCGGGTGGGTGATGCACCCGGCTTTCTTTTGCTTATAATCAATGATCCTGATTTTTACTGTATTCCGCAGGGCTGATATTTTTGCTCGCTTTAAATTTCTGGTGAAAATAATCAACATTTTTATATCCGACACTTGCCGCAATTTCATAAATCTTCATATCTGTCTGATCAAGCAGCTCGGTTGCTTTTTCAATGCGTACCTGATCCAGATAGGTATTGAAACGAACACCCATTTTCTGGGTAAACAGTTTTCCGAGGTAGGAACTGTTGTAACCAAACAGTGGGGCCAGAGTCTCTAATTTCAGCTGGCTGGCATAATTGTGATTGATGTAATTTAAAATATCATCGAACACACTTGCCGAGGAATTGCTTCCGATCGCGCGCATGATCATATCGAACTGTTCGTTAAAATACAATAGAATCTCGTACAGATAGTATTTATTTTCAATGAGTTCTATGATCGCCGCATTATGTACAAACGGGATACTGGTGTTGCTGTACGTGTGTGTGATCGCCTGTTTGATCTCCAGAAAAATATCTGCCAGAAAATATTTGATACTCGATACATCACAGTTACTATTAAAAAGAAACTGTCGCAGATCTTCGAGAACTTCGGAAATCCGGCGCTGATTACAGGTTTTAATGTAATCGGTAAGTAACGCGCTGTAATGTCTTGTTTTTTCTGCGTCCAGACTTGCGGAGGCGGAATTTTCTGCCGGCAGTTCCTCATAGGAGAGAACATGCTGGTTTTCTCCGCAGAAGAAACGCCGGGACAACAGCCGCTGGCACAGCTCGTAAGATTCGTGAATCTGTGAAAGGGAAGAAACCGTCGGTCCGTAGATTAGAAAGATCGTATCCAGCGGAGATCCTTTCTGCGTTCCCTTGTCATAGTGGTGCAGACAGGCATTTAACCGTTCCAATGCAAAATTGCCTTTGAGTAATATAATGTCATGATTGTCGATATTGACATGCTCAAAGGAATTGTTGTCTTTGTTGGTGACACGCAGCAGATCACTGAAACTGTAGGAACGAAAATATGGCATATAGCTTTCGTAAATCAGCACCTGATAGATCGGATAGGAGAGCCCTAATTCCTGATAATCAATGGACGGGTTAAAATCATTTCCGGTCAGCAGATCGTATAGTACGGTGGTTTTTGCTTTTTTCAGGTACTGGTTGCGGGATGTCTCGCTGTTTAGCTGAAATTCAATTTTTTCGTGGACGTCCTGTACTGCTTTTTCCAGCTCATCTTCATCAATCGGTTTGGTCAGATAGTAGGAGGCACCAAATTGCAGTGCCGTCTGTGCGTACTTAAAATCCGAGTAACCGCTTAAGATAATAAATGCACCGGAAAATCCTTCACTGCGCGCTTTTTCCATCAGTTCCGTGCCAAGCATTCCGGACATCCGGATATCGAGAAGAACCAGTCCCGGGCGGTACTGGCGGATCATTTCCAGGGCATCTTCTCCGTTGGCGGCTTCCCCGCAGATACAAAATCCCAGGGTGTTCCAGTCAATGATATAGCGGAGTCCCTCTCTTACAATTTGTTCATCATCTACAATAAGTACGTTGATAATTTTGTTTGCCATGTTTTTCATCCTGTTTCCTAAATTGTTTTTGGTATTTTCAGCCGGACGGTCGTACCGGCTCCGATTGCGCTGTCAATCTCCATATAATATCCTTCCCCGTAGAACAGGGAAATTCTCTGATTGATGTTGTAAAGACCGATGCTGTGGGTATCGGAGGAAGGGTGGTTTCTGATTCGATCCCGCAGTGCGTCGAGTTCTTCGTTTGTCATTCCCTGTCCGTTATCTTTGATCGTGATCAGCAGGGTTGCGTCCGCAGAAGCAATCTGGATGGTGATCATACCGTCTTCCGTTTTGCTCTCAAGTCCGTGAAGAATTGCATTTTCTACCACAGGTTGCAGGAGCAGCGGAAGAATCTTGCAACTGTTGGTGTCGAGATCTTCGTCCACCTGAAGGGTGTAATTTACGCGGTCCCCAAAGCGGAGCTGCTGAATGGAGAGATACGTTTTGATATATTCGAGCTCTTTGGTCAGTGTGGTGAAACTTGTGCCGGTATTATCGAGCACGTAACGCATGGATTTTCCAAGCAGTTTAATGGAAGTTGCTACATTCCGGTTGCCACAGGAGAGTGCCTGCATCCGGATCGTTTCCAGAGTGTTATACAAGAAATGCGGATTGATCTGACTGGCAAGCATTTCAAATTCCATTTGCTGCTGCCGGTTGACCAGTTGCTGTTCCCGGATCCGTGCTTCATAAAACTGCGCTTCCTTATCGTGAATCGCATCCACGGTCAGTTTGAGGTCTTTAAAGGTATCGCTTAACTCATCATCACCGCGGAATTGTTCGATGATATTGTAATCGCCGAGGCTGGCACGGTGCATTGCTGATTTCAGGGTTGTAATCCTTGTGCTGAAATAGTCCGAAAAACAGATCATCAGAATCAATGGTACAAGCAGGGCAAGTACCAGAATCAGGACAAATACGGCAACGGTATGATTGATTGTTTTTAAGGCATCCGGGTCCACGGTCCGCACATAAAACAAATTGTTGGATTTGTAGGACTGCAGAGTTACATAGTTGACCAGACGCATCTGGTTTCCGATTTCTTTCGGACCGGTGTAGCGGTAAATATAGCCGGAAAAATCATCGGGAAACTCCATGTCTTTGCCGATCAGAACAGAGTCTGTGGCATAGATGATCTGGGTTCCGTCCAGACTGATGGTTGTTTCATTGCTGGACTGCTCCAGATGATTTTTAATGGTATTGCGGTCCAGACCGACAACCAGAAATGCCTGATATTTACTGGAGGCAACACCGATCCGCCGGATCAGTGTCAGTTCACGGTAAGGCTGCCGGACGATTGCCGTGTATCGCTGCAGGGAAGCCCATGTACTCCAGTTATTTCCCAGGGTTTTGCGCCATTCGTCCAGGACAAAATTCTGCTGATAATGAATATGCTCGGAATTTTGAAGGTTTGGATTGTTGGTATAAATCTGAATGCGGGCAACGGCTGCTGTATTCTCAAAATAAGTCTGGAGTGCCCGCTCCAGAGCCGTAAGCTGTTCCTCGATACCGGAATCCAGTGATTCTGCCGCAAACAGACTCAGACACTGATTACTGTTAAGCAGGGTATCGGAAGATGAATATACGGTAGTTGTGATGTCGTTTAAGGAGGAGGCAACACGCAGGCCATCTGCCTTCTCCAGAGATTCATAGCGGGCAAGCATCTGTTTTCGCACGCTGGCAATGGAAAAGATGCCGATTACCAGAAGCGGAAACATGCCTGCCAGCAGAAAAATACGAAGCAGCTGACTTCTGACAGAATGTGTATCATGTATTTTATTAATATGTAGTTTCATAAAATATCCTTTGTTATAAAATTAAGGGATAATACCGTCTGGCAAATTCTATAAATATTATAGTAAATTACGTCTAAAATTTCTAGTAGGAAAGCACGGATAAATTTTGTATAGTGTGGATAAGGGAAAATAAAACATTCGTATGGCGAAGGGAAAGAGAGGAAAATAAGATATGAAATTCAGTAATGGATGCTGGCTGCAGAAAGAAGGCTGCGCCTGCTTTTCACCGGCAGAAGTTTATTTTACAAAAATTGAAAAAGATAAAGTAGTGCTCTGTGCACCGACACATAAGATTAATCACAGAGGAGATACATTGGGCGGAATCAATCTTACGGTTGAAATTACCACTCCGATGCCGGAAGTAATCCGTGTAAAGACGTATCATTATAAGGGCGCAATTCAGGATGGACCACAGTTTGCATTAAATCTTCCCAAACAGACAGCAATTGATGCCACCGAAGATGATGAGAAGATTGTTGTAAAAAGCGGAAATGCAAAACTGGTTATTACCAAAGAGAACTGGTCCATGACTTACTATAACGGGGATAAGAAGCTCAGTACCAGTGCATGGCGTGATCTTGCCTATATGAAGACGGACTGGAAGGGTGATGCTTATGTAAAGAGCGCAGATAAGGATGCCTATATGAGACAGCAGCTTTCTTTAGGTGTGGGAGAGCTGATCTACGGTCTTGGTGAGCGCTTTGCCGCATTTACCAGAAACGGTCAGTCCATAGATATCTGGAATGAAGATGGCGGTACCTCCACCGATCAGTCTTATAAAAATATTCCGTTTTATATTTCAAACAAGGGATATGGTGTGTTTGTCAACCATACCGAGAAAGTATCATTTGAAGTGGCAACGGAAGCGGTCACAAAAGTAGAATTTTCTGTGCCGGGAGAGAGTCTGGATTATTTCTTCTTTAACGGACCGGATTTAAAGGATGTTCTGCGCCGCTATACGGATCTGACCGGAAAACCGGCACTTCCTCCGGCCTGGACATTTGGCCTCTGGCTTTCCACATCCTTTACGACAAACTATGATGAAAAAACAGTTATGAGCTTTATCGATGGTATGCTCGATCGTGGAATTCCGCTTAAAGTATTCCATTTTGACTGCTTCTGGATGAAAGATTTCCACTGGACCGATTTCCTGTGGGATGAGCGTGTATTCCCGGACCCGGAGGGGATGCTTTCCCGTATGAAAGCAAAGGGATTAAAGATCTGTGTATGGATTAATCCGTATATTGCACAGGAATCCGTGATGTTTGACGAGGGCATGGAAGGCGGATATTTCCTGAAGCGTCCGGACGGTTCTGTATGGCAGTGGGACATGTGGCAGCCGGGCATGGCAATCGTCGACTTTACCAACCCGGAGGCAAAGAAATGGTATCAGAAGAAACTCGAAGCATTGGTTGATATGGGTGTGGATTGTTTCAAGACAGATTTTGGTGAGAGAATTCCAACCGATTGCGTTTACTATGACAAGAAAAATCCGGAAAAAATGCACAATTATTATACCTATTTATATAATGAAGCTGTATTTGAAGTTCTTGAGAAAAAGAAAGGAAAAGATGAGGCAGTACTGTTTGCGAGATCTGCTACCGCAGGTGGACAGAAATTCCCGGTACACTGGGGCGGAGACTGCTGGTCTGATTATGAATCCATGGAAGAAAGTCTGCGTGGCGGATTATCCTTACAGCTTTCCGGATTTGGGTTCTGGAGCCATGATATCGGCGGATTTGAAAACACTTCTACCGCGGATGTCTATAAGAGATGGTGTGCGTTTGGTCTGCTTTCTTCTCACAGCCGTCTGCATGGAAGTACATCATACCGTGTGCCGTGGGCTTATGACGATGAGGCCGTGGATGTGCTGCGCAGCTTTGTACGCCTGAAAGCACGTCTGATGCCATACCTGTGGAAGACCGCGCTGACAGCACATAACGAGGGAATTCCAAGCATGCGTGCGATGGTTCTTTCTTACACAAATGATAAAATGTGCAATTATCTGGATAAGCAGTATATGCTCGGCGACAGCTTACTGGTTGCTCCAATCTTTAACGATGAGGGAATTGGAGAATACTATCTGCCAAAGGAGAACGGCATATGGACCGATTTCTTCACCGGCAGGCAGCAGGAAGGCGGAGACTGGTATACCCGCACATATGCTTATACGGAGATTCCGCTGATGGTACGTCCGAATACGGTACTTCCGCTTGGAAACAGCGAAGAGGGACCAGAGTATGATTATGCCGATCAGGTGACATTCCGTGTATATGATGTACAGGATGAGGCAGCTGCTGAAATCTACGATATGGATCAGAATAAAGTGGCTTCCATTGTGGTAAAACGCATAGAGGATAAGCTTGTGATCGACTGCGACAGCAAAAAGCCGTTTACCGTAGAACTGGTTAATACCGGCATTTTAGATGTGAAGGGCGCAAAGGCATCCAAAGAAAATAAAAACACCATTCTTCGTGACTGTGAGAGCCACATAGAGTGTATACAGTAAAATCAGGTAAGAGGAAAAATTGATGGATAAAGTATTGGAAAACCGGATCTGTCTTCTGATCAAGGAAATGACACTGGAAGAGAAAACCGGCATGATCCACGGTGCGGGTCTGTTTCGCACCGCGGGGGTGGAAAGAATTCATATTCCCCCTTTAAAGATGTCCGATGGACCGATGGGTGTGCGCAGCGAGTTTGTCAATGATCAGTGGATGCCGGTCGGAACACCAGATGATTATGTGACATATTGTCCGAGCAACAGTGCGATTGCGATGACATGGAACCGCAAACTTGCACGCAATGCAGGAAAAGTGTTGGGAGAAGAAGCACGCGGAAGAGGCAAAGATGTGATTCTTGCTCCGGGTATTAATATCAAAAGAACACCTGCATGCGGAAGAAATTTTGAATATATCAGTGAAGATCCAAGACTGACCAGTGAACTTGCCGTTCCGATAGTTCGTGGAATCGAGACGTCTGATGTGGCAGCATGTGTAAAGCATTTTGCAATGAACAATCAGGAAACCGAACGGCTCTGGGTAAATGTGGAAGCGGATGAGCGTACAATGCGTGAAATTTATTTCCCGGCATTTCAGGCGGTTGTACAAAAAGCGGGTGCAAAGTCGATCATGGGCTCTTATAATCTGATCCGCGGAACACATGTCTGTGAAAACAAAGATATTATGGGAACCGTACTGCGCAAAGAATGGGGATTTGACGGAACCATTATCTCTGACTGGGGAGCCGTACATACAACAAAGGGGACCGCAGAGGGACCGCTTGATATCGAAATGTCGGTAACCAGTGATTTTGATGACTATTTTCTTGCGAATCCGCTGATCAGCGAAATCCGAAAAGGGCATATAGATGAGGCCTGTGTGGACGAAAAAGTGCGCAATATTCTGCGGATGATGGTACGTCTGCATATGATTGAACTGACAGAAGTACCGGATTCTGATGGAAAAAAGAAAATTCTGGTTCAGAAGAACAAGAACCGGAAAGCGGGAAGTTATAATACGGCAAAACACCGTTTTGAAGTTTTAAAAGTAGCAAGAGAATCGATCACACTGTTAAAAAATGAAGACCGGAAACTTCCACTTGATCCTGCAATCGATAAAGTTCTTGTCATTGGGCAGAATGCAGTGATTTCACAGGCTATGGGTGGCGGAAGTGCGGAGATTAAAGCTTTGTATGAGATTACACCACTGCTTGGAATCAGCAAGTTTCTCGGTGGAAACTGCGAAGTCCGTTATGCCAGAGGATATGATATTCCGGCAAAAAAGGAAAGCGATCATAACTGGCAGGAAGACAGCCTTGATGCAAGCAAAGCGGCGGCTGAGACAGCAAAGGAAACCGAGGACAGTGCACGTCTGCGGAAAGAAGCTGTGGAACTGGCAAAAGAATATAAGCATGTCATTTATGTGGGTGGTTTAAATCATGATCAGGATCTGGAAGGACAGGACCGTGCGGATTTAACCCTGCCATACGGACAGGACCGGCTGATTACAGAGCTTCTTGAGGTTCGACCGGATATGACAATTGTAATGCTTGCCGGAAGTCCGGTTTCCATGAAACCATGGGCGGACAGGGCAAAGGCAATTGTTTGGATGAGTTACAGCGGTATGGAAGGAGGCACTGCGCTTGCAGAGGTATTGTTTGGTGCAGTAAATCCTTCCGGAAAACTTGCAGAAACGCTTCCGGAAGAGATTCCGGAATGTTTCCGGAAAGAAGCGTATTTCCCGGGAAGACCTCTGACAGACGAAGAGAAGAAACATATGAATGCACATTTGACACAGACCTATGCAGAAGGCATCTTCGTGGGATACCGTTATTACGAAAAGAACCGGATTCCGGTACAGTTTTGTTTCGGACATGGATTGTCTTATACAGACTTTACCTATGATAATTTAAAAATTGAGGAAATTCCGTCCAAAGCGCGTGCCAATGGATTTGATGTACAGCTTCAGGTGCGCAATGTAGGAGCACTGGAGGGAAAAGAGACGGTTCAGTTGTATCTTGGAGAGAAGACGGTTTCTCCGGAAAACCCGGTGAAGGAACTGAAGGCATTTGAAAAAATCTGTCTTCGTCCGAGGGAAACCAAGACCGTGCTTTTGAAAATCACGATGGAAGATTTCATGCATTATGATGAAGCTGCCGGAACATGGAGATTAAAACATGGGGATTACCGCATTTATGTCGGAAGCTCCCTGCAGGATATCCAGTTGACACAGGATATTACGATATAAGCAGCAAATGCCGTGCATCTGAAAAGATGCGCGGTTTTCTTTTTTCTTTTCCCATGCTATGATGGAGACAGAAAAAAGAAAGAGAGAACAAAACATATGGGATATATATTGGAATTGAGAAAACAGGTAGGTCATCGGCCGTTGATTATGACCTGTGCAGGAGTGCTGCTTTTGAATGAAAAAAGGGAGTTGCTTCTGCAGAAACGTGCAGACAACGGGTTATGGGGATATCCCGGGGGTTCTATGGAACTCGGGGAGAGCTTCAAAGACTGTGCCAGACGGGAAGTACAGGAGGAAACAGGACTGATCTGCGGAAACCTCGAACACTTTATGAATGTCTCCGGAGAAGAAGTACATTATGTCTATCCAAACGGGGATGAAATTTATGCCGCAGAAGAGATCTTTTTATGCCGGAAATTTTCCGGACAGATCATCTGCCAGCAGGAGGAAGTAGAAAAACTTTGTTTTTTCCGTATGGATGAACTCCCATCGAAAGAGCAGATCAATCCCAATAATTATCCGGCAATCGAACGGTTAAGGAGAATGATGGATGAGAATTGCACAACGGGAAAAGGAAATTTTACAGAAGGTAGAAGAAAAGATTGCTAGGGGACCTTATGAGGCTTCATGGGCATCGCTGTGTGAAGCGCAGATGCCGCAGTGGCTGGCGAAAGAAAAACTCGGTATTTTTATACACTGGGGTGTTTACAGTGTTCCGGCAAATTCCAATGAGTGGTATCCGCGCAACATGTACAAAGAAGGAATGCCGGCATATGAGCATCACAGAAAAACATATGGATTGCAGAAGAACTTCGGGTATAAGGATTTTATTCCGATGTTTCGGGCTGAACATTTTTGCCCGGCGGAGTGGATGGAACTGTTTCAGGCGGCAGGAGCCGGTTATGTGTTTCCGGTAGCGGAACATCATGATGGATTTCAGATGTACCGGAGTGATCTTTCCGATTGGAACGCGGTCGACATGGGACCGAAACGGGATGTTCTCGGGGAACTGAAAGAGGAAGCAAAAAAGCGGGGAATTCATTTCTGTACATCTTCCCACCGTGCGGAACACTGGTTTTTCCTCGGAAATGGAAAAACGTTTGACAGTGATATCCATGAACCACTGAAAAAAGGGGATTTTTACTGGCCATCCATGCCGGAGGCAGATCCGGAGGACCTGTATTCCAGACCGTATCCGACAGAAGAGTTTCTCGATGACTGGCTGGCACGGACGGCAGAACTTATCCTTAATTACCGTCCGCGCCTGTTGTATTTTGACTGGTGGGTCCAGCATGAGGCATTTAAGCCCTATTTAAAGAAACTTGCCGCGTTTTATTATAATTGCGGAGCGGAATGGGGGACGAATGTTGCCATCTGTTACAAGCATGATGCGATGGCGTTTGGCAGTGGAATTGTAGAAATGGAACGTGGCGGCTTTGCGGAGGCAAAACCGTATCCGTGGCAGACAGATACCGCAATTGCAAGAAATTCCTGGTGCTATACGGATACACTGATCTATAAAACAAGTCAGGAAATCATCTGTACGCTGGTGGATGTGGTAAGTAAAAACGGAAATCTTTTATTAAATGTCGGACCGAAGGCGGATGGCACGCTTCCGGAAGGAGATAAAAAGATTCTCCGGGATCTGGCGGACTGGATGGCGGTGAACCGGGAAGCCATCCATGGAGCAAAGGTATGGAGAAAATCGTCCGAAGGTCCGACAAAGATGCAGGAGGGACAGTTCTCAGATCAGAAAGAGATGGTCTATACGCCGCAGGATTACCGTTTTACAGTGAATCATGGAAATATTTATGCCATTGCGTTAAAGTGCCCGCAGGATGGAAACTTTTGCGTTCAGTCTCTGGCAGAAAGCAGTGACCAGAATCTCCCGGAATTCCATGGGATTATCAGACAGGTAGAAGTTCTTGGATATGAAAAATCCCCGGAATGGAAAACGGACGCAGAAGGTCTGCATGTGAAGACCTCCGGTTTTTATTCTGAATTTCCGGTCGTGTTAAAAATTGTTGTTTCTTAAAATTACCGCAGAAGAGAAAAATTTCCAGCTTTGTTACTTCTTGCCTTTTGCTACAGAGAATGGTAGGATAAGACATAGAATGAGTTACAGAGGATCAAAACACATACAAGTGGGGGAATTCTTATGAAAAAAGCAAAGAAATTAATAGCCGGAATCATGCTGGCATGTATGGTCATTGTGGGAGCCGGCGTGAAGCCGCCTGACGTATTTGCAGCAACAACAACGGCTGCTGCCGGTTCGCTGGAAATGAAGACTGCCAGTGACTCCATCAATTTAAATGCGGGACAGTCATTTGATGTGACATTTTCTGTCAATGCGGAGACTTCCGGATTCGGAGGATACCTGACTTATGACAATTCAGTATTTACTTCGGTTACGGTAGTTGTTGACGGGGGCACCACATCCGGAAAGACAGACAATAACGGAGAGTGGAAGGCTTCTTATAATGGGTACACACATTTTCTGTCCGTGGATTATTATAAAAAGGATGCGGCAGGAAATACCACCGCACAGATTGCAGATCCGGTAAAAGTATCGGGATCATCGATTGCAACATTAAAATTTACCTCGGCAAAACCGGTCATAAAGACTGACATTACCTTCAGTCCATCTTATCTTCGCACAAACGGGTCGGATGTGGAACTGAAAACGCAGAAACTGACACTGACGAATTCCCAGGCAAAGACCGTGACACTTTCCCTTGGAATCGTAAAGGGAAACGGGCATATTTCCGTTCCGGTATATTTTTCCAGAAATGACGGATTCAACAAGATCAAACTTGGAATTTCATACAATAAAAATATTCTTGCATTCCAGTCTGTGACACTGGCACCGGAAGTACAGTCGACACTTACGCAGAGTGATTACAATATGTCTTCCTATGGAGGGTATCTTACGACAGAATATACGGCAGCAGCAGATGTAAATACTTCGGGAAATCTGATGTATATTGATTTTCAGCTTGCCAATGGAATGACAGCCTATTCCAACAACGGAATCAGTACGGATGTTACGGTTGCCATTGAGTCTGTGGAAGATCAGCAGGGGGATATTTTTTCCTACAATTCGACGACATCGAGTGTGACGATCACAGATCAGCAGCATACACTGGGAGATGTCAGCGGGGACGGAAAAGTAAATCTGATCGATGTACTGTACGTCATTCAGTATTACAATAATACAAAGACGTTTACCAGTGCGGAGAAAACCGCTGCAGATGTAAACCGCGACGGGAAAGTAGATCTGACGGATGCCTTAAAGATCCTGCAGTATTACAACGGCGCGATCAAAACATTATATTAGAACAAAGGAGAAATCATGTATTGTAGAAAATGTGGAAGAGAGATTCCCGATGATTCGGTTATGTGCGGATATTGTGGAACACCTGTAAACCCGGATAATCCGTATACTTATGGTGGAACACCGCAGAATATGGACGAAGGTGCAAACGGGCTTGGAATTGCCTCCATGATTCTTGGGATTGTTGCCATTCTGCTGGCATGCTGTGCCGGAGGGAAATGGCTGACATTTCTTGTCGCAGCTGCCGGTCTGATTCTTGGAATTATCGCATTACAGAAGCCAAAGTACGGAAGCAGCAGAGGGATGGCACTTGCAGGGGTGATCTGCAGTGTGATCGCGCTTCTTATGAAAATTATTGTGATTATTTTACTGGGGGTAGGAATCGGGAGCTTCCTGTATTCCCATATGTTTCACTTTTAAAAGTCCCATTCTGATAGATGGGAGTTATTCATAATATAACCGAAAGTTATAATAAAAATAGTGCTTGACAAACACAGATTATAGTATTATGATCTAAACAACACAAAGAAAGTAGAAGGTTTTCGAGATATGAGAAGACAGGCGTTATCGCTTTTAGTGGAAAATAACCCAGGTGTGACGAGCCGGATATCCGGATTGTTCAGTCGCCGCGGATATAATATTGACAGTTTTTCATCCGGTGTGACTGCAGATCCGAAATATACCAGAATTACAATTGTTGCCAGTGGTGATGAACTTATTCTGGATCAGATCGAGAAACAGTTACTGAAACTGGAAGATGTGTTGGATATCAAAAAACTGGAACCGGGATTTTCTGTTACCCGGGAGCTGATTCTTGTAAAGATCCGCGCAAAGGATACTGAGCGTCAGCCGATCATGAATGTGACAGAGATTTTTCATGGAAAGATCGTAGATGTCACAAACGATTCCATGGTAATTCAGCTGGTAGGACATCAGGATAAACTGGATGCCTTTTTAGATCTGCTGGATGGATATGAAATTCTGGAACTTGCGCGTACCGGAATTACGGGACTTACCCGTGGATCGTCGGATGTCCGTTTTTTGGATTAGTTACGGCTACTTATTAAAAATATTTTTTTATATAAGAGTATACATATTTAGGAGGACAATGATATGTCAGAAGCAAGAATTTTTTATCAGGAAGATTGTAACCTTTCATTACTGGATGGAAAGACAATCGCAATCATCGGCTATGGCAGCCAGGGACATGCACATGCATTAAACTTAAAGGAGTCCGGATGCAACGTCATTATCGGTCTTTATGAGGGAAGCAAGTCCTGGAAGAAAGCCGAAGAGCAGGGATTTAAGGTATACGTTGCAGCAGAAGCTGCTAAAAAAGCTGATATTATCATGATTCTGATTAACGATGAATTACAGGCTGATATGTACAAGAAAGATATCGAGCCAAACCTTGAGCCAGGTAACATGTTAATGTTCGCACATGGTTTCAATATCCATTTCGGATGCATCAAGCCACCAAAGGATGTCGATGTTACAATGATCGCACCTAAGGCACCAGGACATACAGTACGTTCTGAGTATCAGGCTGGTAAGGGAACTCCTTGTCTGATCGCTGTTGAGCAGGATGCTACCGGAAAGGCATGGGATCTTGCACTTGCATATGGTCTTGGAATCGGCGGAGCAAGAGCCGGACTTCTTGAGACAACATTCCGTACAGAGACAGAGACTGACCTCTTCGGTGAGCAGGCTGTACTTTGTGGTGGTGTTTGTGCACTTATGCAGGCTGGTTTCGAAACACTTTGTGAGGCTGGTTATGATCCAAGAAACGCATACTTCGAGTGTATCCATGAGATGAAACTGATTGTAGACTTAATTTACCAGTCAGGTTTCGCAGGAATGAGATATTCTATCTCTAATACAGCTGAGTATGGTGATTACATCACCGGACCAAAGATTGTTACTGCTGAGACAAAGAAGGCTATGAAGCAGATCCTTACTGATATTCAGGATGGTACATTTGCAAAAGAGTTCTTACTGGATATGTCTCCGGCAGGACGTCAGGTTCACTTCAAGGCTATGAGAAAGCTTGCTTCTGAGCATCCATCAGAGAAGGTTGGTGCTGAGATCCGTAAGCTGTACAGCTGGAACAACGAGAGCGACAAGCTCATCAACAACTAATCAGAAACTGATTTTAAAAACCCCGGTGAGTACCATCATCGGGGTTTTTGTTTTTGTGCCGGGGTGACATTTGACAAACTACCCCGGTATGTGTAAAATAAATGTATTGTGAAAAAATATGAAAAATGAAGAGGCGAAGACATGGCAGAAGTATACAACCACAAAGTGGTAGAGAAAAAGTGGCAGAAAGTCTGGGATGATGAAAAGGCTTTTGCTGCAACCAATGATTATTCCAAACCGAAATATTATGCGTTGGTTGAATTCCCATATCCATCTGGACAGGGACTTCACGTTGGTCATCCGAGACCATATACAGCATTGGATATTGTAGCCCGTAAGAGAAGAATGCAGGGATATAATGTATTATATCCGATGGGATGGGATGCATTTGGACTTCCGACAGAAAACTATGCAATTAAAAATAAAATCCATCCAAAAATCGTAACCGAAAATAATGTAAAGCATTTTAAGGATCAGTTACATTCTCTGGGATATTCTTTTGACTGGGATCGTGAGATTAATACAACAGATCCAAAGTACTATAAATGGACTCAGTGGATTTTCCTGAAATTGTTCAAGGCCGGTCTTGCATACAAAAAAGAGATGCCGATCAACTGGTGTACTTCCTGTAAGGTAGGTCTTGCAAACGAGGAAGTTGTAAACGG
>ENA-UOJF01001663-UOJF01001663.1-human-gut-metagenome-genome-assembly--contig:-P74-NODE-1663-length-14287-cov-7.790894_pt1 | contig 14287 bp, 10 predicted proteins | sample MGYA00242344_ERZ723891 | MGnify/ENA metagenome assembly ERZ723891 | reverse complement strand
TTGCTGTTTTCTCAGCTCGGCTATCGCCGAGCCTGAAGAAGGCCGGACAGCCCACAGGGCTGTCCTAAACCTGAAATCACGAGGCTACGCCTCGATTTCAGGCTTGCCTTCTTCAGCCCACAGCGTGTGGAACACGCCGGGCTTGTCTACGCGGCCGTAGGTGTGGGCACCGAAGAAGTCACGCTGGGACTGGGTCAGAGCGGTGGGCAGGCGCTTGGAGCGCAGACCATCGTAGTACGCCAGGGAGCTGGAGAACACCGGGGTCGGGATGCCGGCCTCCACCGCGCGAACGATCACGCGACGCCATGCATCCTGCGATTCGCCGATGATCTTCTCGAAGTACGGATCGAACAGCAGGGAAGCCGGCGGGTTATCGCCCCTGAAGGCCTCGGTGATGCGGTCGAGCAGGAACTGGGCGCGAATAATGCAGCCGCCACGCCAAATGCGGGCCACTTCGGACAGGTTGATATCCCAGCCGTATTCCTTGGCACCGTCCTGAATCTCGTTCAGGCCCTGAGCATAGGCCACGACCTTGGAAGCGAACAGAGCCTTGCGCACGTCCTCGACGAACGCGGCCTTGTCTTCTCCGGCCAGATCGATGGTCTTGTTCGGTCCAGCCAGACCTTCCTTCTGAGCGTCTTCACGCAGCTCACCGTGCGAAGACAGTGCACGAGCGAACACGGCTTCACCGATGGCAGCCACAGGAGAACCACATTCCAGACCAGTCTGCACGGTCCACGTACCAGTACCCTTCATGCCGGCATGATCCACGACCACGTCCACGAACGGCTTGCCGGTCTCGGCATCCTTGTGGTGCAGAATCTCAGCGGTGATCTCGATCAGGTAGGAGTCAAGGTCGCCCTTGTTCCATTCAGCGAACACGTCGCCAATCTCCTCGGCATCCATGCCGAGTCCACGGCGCAGAATGTCATACGCCTCACCAATCACCTGCATATCGGCATACTCGATGCCGTTGTGCACCATCTTGACAAAGTGGCCGGCACCATCGGTGCCGATGTGGGTCACGCACGGTTCGCCGTTCACCTTGGCGGCGATGGACTGAAGAATCGGGCCCAAGGTCTTCCAGGATTCCGCAGTGCCACCGGGCATCAGAGACGGGCCGTTGAGCGCGCCTTCCTCACCACCGGACACGCCGCAACCCACGAAGTGGAAGCCCTTGGCACGTACTTCCTTCTCACGCTTGATGGTGTCCTTGAAGAAGGAGTTGCCACCGTCGACGATGATGTCGCCCGGTTCGAACACCTCTTCCAGCTGCGCGATGGTCGCGTCGGTCGGAGCACCGGCCTTGACCATGATGATGGCGGTACGCGGACGCTTCAGGGACGCGGCGAATTCCTCGAGCGTTTCGGCCGGCACGAAGTTGCCTTCGGTGCCATGCTCGTTCATGAGCTTCTCGGTACGCGAGTAGTGGCGGTTGAACAACGCCACCGTGTTGCCATGGTGCGCCAGATTACGCGCCAGATTGGAGCCCATCGTGGCCAGTCCAATCACACCAATGTTTGCTGTAGCTTCGGCCATGTGCCTTGCCTTTCGTTTGATTGTCCCATCGTCATCACGCGCGTCACAAAACAGCGCATCAGCGGAGGGAATCATTCCTTCAACGCTTGAAAGTGTATCCCGCTTACCACCCACACGCGAGGGCTGTCTTAGGTTCTACGCACCTTCTGCCCGCGAAGCGTAATTACTTGCCGGCCATTCACATACGCCCGGCCTTGGAAGGGTCGATATGCATGGTCTGGAAGCGATTGGCCATGTAAGCGTCGCTGTAGCGTTCGCTGAACCACATCGCGACCGGTGAATCCTGCGGCTGGCCGGCCATGCGCCCATACCAGCAATCCAAGGCCATCAGCGTGAAGGCAATGTCGATCACCATCAGCACCGTGCATACCGCAGTCAGCGAATACCGCACTTTCCATGGAATGCGATTAATCAGAGCCAGCAGTCGCGGTAACAGCCACTTGACCCACACCACACCAATCAGTCCCCAGAAGAACATGAATTGGCCCGAAGTACGTCCGTCGATGGACAGCCAACGGCCGGTGTAATCCCACGCGGTAATACCAAACGCCGCTTCCATGAACCAGCTGGTGCAATATTCGAACGCGCCGCCGATCACCGCCGAAGCGCAGAAAATCAAGAACGGATTCGCCTTCCACAGACGATTCAGGCACACGGTTACCAATACCGCACCACAGCCGTAAATCGGCGAGAACGGGCCCCACAGCAAACCAGCGCGGTCCTGAAGTTCACCGTTATACAGCGCCATATGGTAGATCGTCTCCACAATCAGGCCACCCACCGAAGCGATGGTAAACAGCCAGAAGATATTGAAAAAGTCCAGCGCAATATAGCCCTTGCCGGACTGGTCGCGGCCTAGCATGCCGGCCGCCACAGCCGATTCATAATCATCGCGATCGTCCATACGCCTGAGCGCGCGCCGCAGACGGCGTTCCTCGCTCAGGGAGGGATCGGCGGTCACCGAAATCACGACGAGAATAATCATCTGAATCAGCGGCAGCAGCAGGTTGAAGCCAAGGCCGGTCAGGGCCAGCGACAGCATGCCGTCGGCCAACGTCAACGGCATCAGCACGTAGGTCCAGCGCGCGGCATACCGGCGATGATTGCGCAGCAGCATCACGCCGAGCACAATCAGGCATGCGGCACTGACTACCAGCACCACCGCATGAATCGCGGACAGGATGAAGGTCAGGCTCATCGCATCGACGTGCACATGACCATCCAGAATCTCGCGCACGGCATAGAGGATGGAAATCACCATAATCGGCAATGTGGCGAGTCCGTCCAGCAGCACGACCGCGCCATAGATGCGCGCCAGAATCGGTAATCGCTTGGCGTTCAGGTTCAAGCCGGCGTCGTCCAGTTCGACGGCCACCAGATCGGCCACGACTGCGGACTCGGCGTCACGGTTCTCCCGCGGCTTGCCGGGGGTAGTGGCCGTGCCATCGTCCTTGAATTCAACCATGGTTTCCTCCCCACATAGCGTCCCCTCACCCTATCACCCGATTGCGGTTTTGCTGAACTTGATGGGCGGTCGGTACATGTCTGTCTACATTGCCGAGCACCGAGCCTATCCATCGCGTTCAGGAAACGTCCAAAAACCATCCAGAAATCTTGTCAATAAGTTCCAGAACGCCTTTCGCTCTGCCCAGCGACACACGATAAGCCGCTGGGCAGCAGCGTTATTCCGCCAAAAACATCATCAATCACCCCATTAATCTCCGGCAGCCGTATTACGCTACTACAAACGTAGCGCTACGATTAACGTATCGCTACGGAAAACGTAGCAACCAAGCAACACCAAGCTCCGGAGGTATCAGTGGGCAATATCTTCAAGGTCCTCAGACGCGACTTCCTGCGCCTGTTCAAGGTGCCGGCCGCATGGGTGATCCTGTTCGGCATGGTGTTCATCCCGCCACTGTATTCGTGGTACAACATCGTCGGCTTCTGGGACCCGTACGGCAATACCAAAGGCATCACCGTCGCCATCGCCAACAATGACGACGGCACCGACAACGCGCTCATCGGCAAGCAGAACCTCGGCGATCAAATCGTCAAGCAGATGAGAAGCAACGACCAGCTCGGCTGGACCTTCGTCACCGAAGCCGAGGCCATGGACCAAGTGGAATCCGGCAAGGCATACGCAGCCATCATCATTCCCAAAGACTTTTCCGACGATCTCGCCGGCGTGGTGACCGGCGGCAAGAGTCGGCCCACTCTGGAGTATTACGTCAACGAAAAAGCCAGCGCCATCGCCCCCAAAGTCACCGACGTCGGCGCGTCCACTGTGGACCGCACGGTCAATTCCACATTCGTCTCCACCGTATCCGAAGTACTTACCGAAGTCATCAATACGGTTGACGGCAAAGCCATCAGTACCGAAGACACCACCAAAGCCAAGGCCCTCACGGCCCTTGCCAAGGCCTCCGACGATGTGCAGCACACACGCAGCACCATCGCCAAGCTCACCACCAAACTCACCGATACCCCGGAGCAGACACGCACCGCACGTCAGGCGCTGGACGACGCGCGCACACTTGGCATCGACACTGCAGAAGGTCTGGCCGGCGTCTCCACCCTGATCGGCACTACCCAGACCAGTCTGAACGGCTTCGTCACCTCCACGTCCGAAGCGCTTGACCAAGGCTCAAGCCTGCTGAGCCAAGCCGCAGCACAGGCCAACCAAAGCGTGGGCACGGTAACCGGAACCATCAGCGCCGCCAATCAGCAGGTAGGCGGACTGATCAATACGGCGGAAGACATCAACCAAGCGAACGCCGACATCATCGACCAACTCAAAGGGCTGCCGAACGCCAATCGAGAACCGCTGCAATCCGCCATTGCCACACTGGAAAGCCGCAATAGCGAGCTTGCCGGCGCACTGGGCAACCTCGATAGCCTGAACACCACTATCGGCAATGCCTCCACAGACACCGCCGGATTGGCGCAGCATCTCAATACCGCCACCCAAACCACGGTGCGCGAGGCCAATACCGCTCGCGGCACCATCACCTCCGGCGCCATTCCTCAGCTCAACACCGGTCTCAACGCCCTCAGCTCGACCGCCAGCACTCTGTCGACCGGCATCACGTCGCAAGGCTCACTCATCGATCAGTCGAAGCATACCCTCGACCAACTCGACAAAGCAGCCTCCACCACGGTGACCGCGCTGCGCGACACCGATAAGGCGCTGGCCGGCGTACAAACCAAGCTCGATACGCTGGTCACCGACATCAAAGCCCTGAGCATCTCCAGTTCACTCAGTTCCCTGATCGGCACCGACGGCAAACTGGATGCCGCCACAATCGCCGACTTCATGCTCTCCCCCACTGTTATCAGCGAACAGGCCGTCTATCCGGTCGCCTCCTATGGTTCCGGCATGGCACCGCTGTTCACCACCCTGTCTTTGTGGGTGGGCGCGTTCGTGCTCGTGGTCATTCCCAAACTCGAAACCGATGATGAGGGCATCGACGATCTCACACCAACCCAAGGCTATCTCGGTCGCTTCCTGCTACTGGCCACGCTGGCTGCCGTCCAAGGTCTGGTCACGGCCATCGGCGATCTTGTCATCGGCATTCAATGCGCGAGCGCCCCAGTGTTTCTGCTCACCTGCGTCATCACCTCACTGGTGTATATGTCGGTGATTTTCGCCCTCTCCACCACGTTCATGCACGTGGGCAAAGGCGTATGCGTGGCGCTGGTCATTCTGCAGGTGCCGGGCGCCTCCGGCCTGTACCCGATTGAAATGATGCCCGCGTTCTTCCGCGCCATCTACCCGCTGCTGCCGTTCACCTATTCGATTGACGCGATGCGTGAAACCATCGGCGGCTTCTACGACGGCCTCTGGTTCGCCTATATCGGCAAATTGCTGGTTTTCGTGGTTCTGGCCTTTGCGCTTGGCCTCGGCGCCCGGCCGAAACTGGCCAATCTCAACCGCCTGTTCGCGCGGGAAATCAAGGAAAGCGACATGATTATCGGCGAGCCGGTGCATCTGCCCGGCAGCGAATACCGTGTCACTCAGGCCATTGCAGCACTGGCCGACCACGACGAATACCGTCATGCCATCGAACGTCGGGCCGCCAAATTCGCCTACCGTTATCCCCGGCTGCTGCTGGGTGCGCTTATTGCCGGATTCGTGGTGCCGGCCGCGCTCATTATCGTGTTTGCGCTGACCACCAGCGAGAAAATCGTAGTCATGGGCACATGGCTGGCATGGGTGCTCATCATCATGGGCTTCCTGATGGTCGTGGAATTCATGCGCGATTCCATCCGCCGCCAAACCGAGCTCGGCAGCCTCTCCGACGAGTCGATCCGCGCCATGCTGTACGGGCATAAGGCCAAGCGTCGCGACACCTCCGCCGAACGCCACGAAGAAGCGGACCCGAGCGCCGCTGTTACCGCAATCATCCCCACTATTCCGCCGACCAAGGAAGGCAGGCACGCACGATGAACACCATGTGGAAACTGTTTACCGGCGACATCAAACGCCTGACCAGCAACGTGGTCTCCATCATCATCGTGATCGGCTTGGTGATGATTCCCGGCCTGTTCACCTGGTTCAACGTGGCCGCATGCTGGGACCCGTTCTCGAATATGAAGAACCTGAAATTCGCGGTGGCGAATGTGGATGAGGGGTATCGTTCCGACCTGATCCCGGTGAAAGTCACGGTCGGCGATCAGGTGGTGAACGCGCTGCGCGCCAACAGTCAGCTCGATTGGACGATCACGTCCAAAGCCGATGCCGTCGAGGGCGCACGATCCGGCAAATACTACGCGGCCATCGTAATTCCGAAGTCGTTCAGCAAAGACATGATGACCTTCTTCTCCGACGACGTGCAGCATGCCGAACTGACCTATTACCGCAACGAGAAGAAGAACGCGCTGGCACCGAATCTGCTCAACGAGGGCACGGATGAGGTTGCGGCGGAAATCAACACCACGTTCGCTAAGACCATCACTTCGGCCGGGCTGGAAATCGCGTCTTCGCTGGCCGATCAGCTGTCCAAGCCCGAGGCCAAAGAGCAACTGAATACCTTCAACGCCAACATCGCCAATTTCGCCACACAGCTTGACGATACTGCGGATCTGCTTGGCACATACAGCGCATTGACCGATACGGCCGGCGCCTTGCTCGACACCTCGAACTCACTAATCACTCAGGTTTCCTCTGCCGCCAAACAAGGCGGCAAGGATCTTGCCAGCGCCAAACAGGAAGTCACCGACGTGGCCGGAGCCCTGGGCACCACCGCTGACGCGATGAGCAGCGCACTGGACGCGAGCGCCTCCAGTTTCGGCGCGGTGTCCGATTCCATAGACAAGCTGTATTCCGACGCGAATGATGGTGCCACCACGGTCGCCGACGAATTGGACCGTCAAGCCACGGCCATTGGCAAGCAGACGGAGAAATACACTGAAATTCGCAACACGTTGGCCGGCATACTGGGCAACGACTCATCCATCATCACGGCGATTGACCGTTCAATCGCACGACAAAACAGGCTGCGGCAAGCGCTGAATACGGCGGCGACCGATATTCGCCAAGGCAATCAGGACGCGCAGGATCAGCATGCGCAGGTCAAGAATCTGGCTGATCAAGCGCAGAACAGTATTGCCAATATCAAGTCAGATTTCTCGGCCACGGTGAAACCGCAAATCGACTCCCTGTCGTCCACCGTCGCTGACGCCTCCGGCATACTGAGTTCCGGCGCCACCCAGTTGGACTCCACGCTCGGCGACCTGAAAGGGACTTCCGACGACGCCAGCGATATGCTCAGCGACGCTCGCACTACCTTGGACAAGGTGTCCGGCAAACTGCGTTCCGCCGGCGCCGAACTGGCTTCGTTCAACAGCACACTGAGCGACGCACTAAACAGTGGCGATATGGGCATGGTCAAAGAGGTGCTGGGCAATGATCCCGAAACGCTGGCCAGTACGTTGGCCGCACCGGTGCAGCTCAGGCGCAAGGCCGTATTCCCGGTGGCGAATTTCGGTTCGTCGATGGCACCGTTCTACACGCTGCTGCCGCTGTGGGTGGGCGCGCTGCTGATGGTGGTGACGCTGAAAACCACCGTGTCTCGCCGAACGCGCAAAGCATTGGGCGATCCGCGGCCGCATCGGCTCTTCCTTGGGCATTACGGGGTGTTCGCGCTGATTGCGCTGCTGCAATCCACGGTGTCGCTCGGTGGCGATTTGCTGTTCCTGCGCGTGCAGGCCGTGCATCCGCTGCTGTTTATGTTGTCTGGATGGCTGGCCTCGCTGGTGTTCTCGTTCTTCACCTATACGATGGTGGTGAGTTTCGGCAATGTGGGTAAGGCAATCGGCGTGCTTATGCTCATCGTGCAGATTTCGGGTGCGAACGCTGCCTACCCGGTGCAGATGTTGCCCGACTTCATCGCCAAAGTCAGTCCGCTCTTGCCGCTCACCCATGCGGTGACGATGATGCGTGCGGCCATCGCCGGCATCTACGACATGGATTACTGGCGGGCCGCCGGAATGCTGCTGGCATTCGTGCCGCCGCTACTGTTGCTTGGGCTGTTGCTCAGGAAGCCACTGGTGCGGTTCAACCAGTGGTATGTAGCCCAAGTCGAGAGCACTAAAGTGCTGAGCTAGTAGGTATTATCCGGGAGTTGCCTACAAACGGCATGGACTTACCACCCTCAGTCTGGCTTTGCCAGCCAGCTCTCGCCAGCGGGAGCGTACGGGAGCATATTTCGAAGAGAAGAGATGACGGAGATGACAGACACGACGGCGACACCGCGCGGTGAGCGCACGCGCGAGGCGACGGATCGCAAGCTCATGCGAGCCACGCTGCAGATTGCGGTGGACCGCGGCATCAGCGGCGTGACCATCGAGGAGGTGGCCCGGCGCTCCGGTGTGGCCAAAACCACGATTTACCGCCGATATCATAATGCCGACGAGCTGCTGCACGAGATCAGCGCGATGTATCTGGCCATCCCGGATTCCGACCCAGTGCCCAGCCCCACGCGTGAGCATTTCACGCAACTATTGCAGCGATTGGTCGATTGGGTGCGCGACAACGACATCGACGTCAAGCGCGTGGGCATTGTATTGTCCAGCGAGGCCGAGTTCTTCCAGCACATCGTCGACCAAGTGGTGACCCCGTGGCTGGAGCGTGTGGGGGCGTTCCTCAAGCAGGGAGTCGCGCAGGGCGTGTTTCGCGAGGACGTTGACGAGAAGTTGCTGTTGTCCACGATTATCGGATCTTTGGTGGCGTATGAGGCCATCGAGGGCAAAGCAATGGACGACGACACCGCCTGGGCCTCGCGCATGGCCGATCTGCTGTGGCCAGCATTGCTGAAGTAGCGGTCTTACTCCTGAATCGAAGCCTCCTGGCGGGCGACTTCGAGGGCTTTGTTGAAGGCGTCGGAGGTCCAGCTGGCGCCGGCGACCTTGTCCACTTTGAGACCCTTCAGAGGTTTGCCGTCCACCACGCCGTTAATGGCTTTGGCGAAGTCGTCCTGATGGTTCTTGGAAATCGTGGTGAACGGGTGCCCAATGATATTGACGGTCTCGACGTTGCCGTCCTTGATGGTCAGATGGACGTCGATGGAATCCTCGCCTACCGGGCCGTACTGGCCGTTGATCGAGTAGTTGCCGTCCTTGTAGTTGCCGGTGTCCTTCTTGTCGGACGTGGTGGTGGACGGGTCGTTGTGCGACGAGCTGGAATCGGAGCCGTCGGAGCTATCGGAGCCGTTCGACTGGGATTGCGACTGCTCTTCCTGCGACTTCTCGGTCTCGCCCGAGTTGCCGGCGTACGCATCGTCCATCGGCGCGGCCTTGGATTCGCCGCATCCGGCCAGCAGCGCGCCAGCCACGACCAGTCCGGCCGCCGCCAATGTCGCGGATTTCTTCAACGTACTCTTTTCGGTCATATTCACGCTCCTTAAGCCCCCCCTCTGACGAGGGGGCTGTCAGCGAAGCTGACTGGGGGAGAGACCATCAGCTTGCCATGTATTCCTCACATACTGCTCGATGCCCCTGACGGCCCTACTCCTCGCCGCCGGTTTTCGCGGCCTTGGTGGGGTCAGTGAAACCAATGGCGGTCTCGCCGTTCTGCGCGCCCTCGACCTGTGCACCCGTGGAGGCGGGCTTGCCGCCGGCCGCCTCGTAGGCCTTGCGCGCATCCTCGTCATTCCACTTCTCACCGACGAGCACGCCATGGTTGAGCATGATCTCGCGCTGCGCGCAGCTGGCGACCAGCGCATCGTGGGTGACCACGATAATCGTGGTGCCCTGCTCGTGCAGCTTGCGGAACAGGTCGAGCACGATTTTCTCGTTCTTCTCGTCGAGGTTGCCGGTGGGCTCATCGGCCAGAATCAGCTTCGGGTCGTTGATCAGCGCGCGGGCCACGCACACGCGCTGCTGCTCGCCGCCGGAGAGCTGGCCGGGCAGGTGGTGGGCGCGGTCCTTCAGGCCGACCTTTTCCAGCGCCTCCATGGCCTGCTTCTCATCGACCACCGAATGGTAGTACTGGGCCACCATCACGTTTTCCACGGCGGTCAGGTGCGGCACCAGATAGAACTTCTGGAACACCAGTCCGATGAGGTTCTTGCGCACGTCGGCCAGCTGCGTGGCGTTCAGGTCCTCCAGCTTGCGGCCTTCCAGCTTCACGGAGCCCTTGGAGGGCGTGTCCATGCAGCCAATCATGTTCATCAGCGTGGTCTTGCCTGAGCCGGAGGAGCCGACGATGGCGAGCCATTCGCCTTCCGGCACGGTCAGATTGAGGTCGTCCACGGCACGCAGGTCGCCGTAGATCTTCGAGATGTGGTCGAGTTCAAGTAGCATGACGTTTCTCTTTCTTTATTCTTCGCGAAGCACGACGGCGGGGTCGATGCGGGTGGCGCGGTGGACGGGCGGGATGGAGGCGACGATGGCGACCAGCGCGCTGAACAGCACGGAAATCAGGGCCAGCCACCAGTTGAATACGATGGAGCGTTCGAACACCGCCACGCACAGCCAACTGGCGAGTCCGTAGCCGATTGCGGTGCCGATGAGGCCGCCAATCAGGCCGTAGAGCGACGATTCGATGTAGAACTCGGTGCCGATGGCACGCGAGCTAGCACCGAGGGCCTTGCGCAGGCCAATCTCGTTGCGTCGCTGCGAGACGATCGAGCTGATTGTGGTGCCGACGCCGACGAGCGTCAGCACCAGCACCACCAGCGAGACGATCCAGAACAGCGTCTGCAGCATGGTGATGATGCGGGTGTCGGAGGCGGTGATCTTGGTGACCTGCTGTGCCTTGACGTGCATGGAGGTCATGTCGTTGATGCTGGACACCAGGCCTGCGAGGTCGCTGGCGCCGGCCGAATACTCGATGACGTCCACGCCGCGCGTGATGCCGGTGAGCTTGTTGACGTCGGCGTTGGTGGCGTAGATGATCGAGTCTTCGCTGCCGCCGGTGTCCACGATGCCGGCCACGCGGAATTCGGTACCGGAGGTGTCCATGATGTCGCTGGAGACACGGCCGTCTTTGGTTTGCTGGTCGATCGAGGAGTTCGACGAAGTGCCGTTGGTGCTGGCGTTATCGGATGCACGGTAGCCGATGGTGATGGCGGAGCCGATTCTCAGGCCGATGGCGTCGGCGATGTCGCGTCCGACCAGCACCTTGCCGTCGGTCGGCCACGAGCCGTCGACCACCCAGTGATGGTTGAGGTTCTTGACCTGCGCCGCATTCACGCCGGCCATCACGTACGGCGAGGCGTTGACGCGCACGTTCTCGTAGCGGTAGGTGGCGTATTTCGCGGAACCCTTGGCCTTGACCATTTCAGTGGTGTGCTGCACCATCGCCTTGTCGATGCCGGCCTTGCCGTCAGCATTGGTCGATTCGGTGGGCGTGACAATCAGGTTCGCGCCGTACGCACGCATCTCCTCGTTCATCTGCTGCGGCACAGCGAGGCAGATCATCGCCAGACAGAACAGTGTGGCTGCGCCGACCAGCGACGCCACCACAGCCATCACCGCGCGCGAACGCCGACGGAACACGGCGCTGAACAGCATTCTGAAGAACATACCGGTGTTGGTCATCGGTTCCCTCCTTCCACACCTACGTAGATAAACTCAGCGACCATGGAGCACCTCCGCGGGCTTGAGATTCAGAATCGAACGAATCGATGAGGCGGACGCCAGCAGCACGGTGACAGCCAGCAGCACGAACACCAGCACGAACACCATCGGCCGCATCGTAATGCCGGAACCGAACACCACCCGGCCTATCAGCTGGGCCACGCCGGAACCGAGCAGCGCGCCCACAATCGCGCCCAGCAGCGAGATTGCCGCCGTTTCGGCCAGCATCAGGCGGGATACCGCGGCATCGGTGGCACCGAGCGCCTTGAGCAACGCCAGCTCGCCCGACCGTTCGCCGATCGAGGCGACCATCAGGTTGGCCACGGCCACGGCTGCGGCGATCAGGCTCAGCACGGTCATCAGAATCATCACGGCCTGCGTCTTTTGCAGCACATTGCCCTGCAACGCGGCCACCTGACGCACCTGCTTGGCCACCGCGCCCGGAATCACCTCTTCGATCTGATAGGCGATCGAGCTCGGGTAGGCGGTGCAGTACCAGGTCTCCCATTCCTCCTGGCTCAGCGCGGCCGGGTTCGCGGCGGCCTTACGGGCCAGGTCGTTCTCCGGCGTGGTCAGGGCCTTGACCTCGATTTTGTCGACCGAATCGAGCAGGTCGGCGAGTACCTGGGCCGTGGAGGAGGCGATGTAGAGCGAGCCGTTGTCCTCGTCGCCGGAATCGTAGACACCGGTGAGCTTGATTTTCTGCTCGTTCTTCTTGCCTGAGGCGGTGGTTTTGTTGAGGGTGATGGTGTCGCCGGTGGTCACGCCGAGTTCGGAGGCCAGCGTCTTGCCGATCACGCCCTGGTCGGAATCGTCTTTGGGCCACTTGCCGTCCAGCTGCCACCACGAGCGCATGCCTTCCACGCCCACGACGGTAGTCTCGCCGGTGGAGATCTTGAGGTTCTTGTTGAACCACGTGCCGACGACCGGCACGTTGGTACCGTTCACCGTGGCGTGGATGTTGAGCTGCGGCGCGAAGCTGGTGATGTTGAACGACCAGAAGATCGTCTTGATCTTGGCCGCGTCCGACTCCTTCAGAAAAGCGGTCGGGTCGCTGGTGGACGTCGCGCCGCCCGACTCGGTGTTGTACAGGTCGGAAACGACCGCATCCGCCTTGGGCTGCACGGTGATGTTCGAACCGTAGGTAGACAGCTCGGCGTTGAGCTTGTCGCCCACGTCGAACACGACGCCCAGCATCGATACGGACACGGTCGCCGACAGGCATACGGTCAGCGCGATAAGCAGGCGCCGGCGCAGCTGTCGGGTGAACGAGCGAGTAATCATGCGCAGAAAGAACATGATTCTTGTCTCCTGCCTGACTCACCGGAAGTGGGCGCTCAGCGCGTCCAGATCCGTAGTTTGAATGGTGATCTTGCCGTGGCCGGTCTTGTACGGGAATGGTATCGGGTTGCAGCCACCCTTGAAGCCGATGGTCGCCAGGTTGATGGCCACCTCGCACTTCTTGCAGATGATCTTGCCGTCCTTCTCGTAGTAGCCAGCGTCGCCGCAGTTCTCGCAGGCGTCCAGGCCGATGCCGTACGCGCCACCGTTCTTTCGGATGATGATGAAGCGCATGACGGTGCCGTCCTTGGCCTTGTATTCGAAGCGGTGCAGGTGGCCGTCCTCGACCTGGCTGAAGGGGATGGTGGCCACGCCGTCCTTGAGCGAGTAGGCTTCCGGCGGCGAAAGGGTGATGGTCTGATGGGTCGCGGCAACGCCCACGGTCAGGGTTGCTGTGACGCCGATGGCTGCGATAAGGCTCCACACGGCAGCGGCGATGGCGTGGCGGCGGAATACCTTATGCCGGCGCAACGTGGCCTCGTTGGCTCCCGGCACATCATGGGTTTTCATACGGAAACCGGCCACGATGGAGGCCACGGCGGGAATCAGGAACGCCAGCGCCTGCGCCATAATCATCGTGGAGTTCTGGTTGATGGACCAAGCCAGCGCCACGAACATCGTATGGTTCATCGGGAAGCCTCGCGCCTGCAGAATCTGGGCAAGACCAGTGAAGTGTTGAATCAGCAGAATCACCATCATGGCCGCGACGGCCACGGTGAACGCCCAGCGCACGGCAGTGGTGCGCATCGTGCGGAAGATGGCGGCCACAATAATGGACATGGCCACGCCAAGCAGGAAACCAAGAGCGCGCAGCAGCATGGCCGAAGTGAATGCGGTCTCCCCTGGTTCCACCCAGATGGTGAGCTGCAGAATCACGTCCGGCAGCGCGTAGAACAGGGTGAGTGCGATGTCGATGGCGGCCACGGCGTTAGCGATGTGCATGAACACCTTGTGCTGCTGCCAATTGGTGGTGATGCGGCGTGCGAACACCACCACGACGATGGTCAGGATGTCGGCAATGATCGCGCACCACAACACCGGGTAGTTGACGAACGTGCGCTGATTGATCGCGGCCGAGGCGCGCAGGCCGGCGAATACGATGGCGGCGATCAGACCGACGATCAGGCCGATGAGACGCCAATGCGAGCTTATCGGCTTATCTCGCCCCTCGCCGACCGTGAGCATCACGCTCAGGCTCATCACCAGCAATGCGGGGGCCAAAGTGCCCGGCATCACTGCCACGAATTGTTCAAGCATTCGCGTCCTTTCTCTGTTCACCTTAGGCTCCCCTCTCTGAGGGGAGCTGTCCGCGTAGCGGACTGAG
>ENA-UOJF01001650-UOJF01001650.1-human-gut-metagenome-genome-assembly--contig:-P74-NODE-1650-length-14344-cov-13.630695_pt1 | contig 14344 bp, 10 predicted proteins | sample MGYA00242344_ERZ723891 | MGnify/ENA metagenome assembly ERZ723891 | reverse complement strand
ATATATAAATAAGTATAAGGCCGCAAAAAGAGAGATGTATGACAGTATTTGAGAGAGAAAAAGGCAGTCTTTTTGCGAGAAAACAGCAGTAAAAAGAAGAGATTTATGACGGTAGGGAGAAAAAGGCAGTATTCAGATCGAGAGGGGAGAAGAGTACAATATAGACGGTTCGGTACCTCTACTTCATCTCTCCTTTACAGAGATAAATGTTCAAAACAGCGCTTCCAGCAGTGTAAAACCTGTCCTCGGAAGTGCTGTTTTCTTTTAGAAAAGAGAGAAGAATAACAATATATTGCGCTGAACAAAGAGATAAATAACAATAGAAACTCGGCTGTTTCCTTAAGAGATATCCAAAGGGGAGATAAATAACAGTATAATTCTACCGGTGATGCACACGGAAGGGTAGGGGAGTGTGAGAAGCGGATTTCATCTGGAAGAGATCCATTTTTGAATTGAACGGATCTGTTTGAACAAGAAAGACGTTGTGGATCACTGGAAAAATATAAAATATTACGTTTATTCGTTATCTATTTGGGAGAGGGAAGGGGAGGCAAACGCTGAAATAAGAGATTTATGACAGTATGCCACCATTTTCCGGTTATTGTAAAGTAGAGATTTATGACAGTATGGTTCGGACTAAAATAGACCTGATGATTGGCCAAAAACAGGGAACATCTCAATACAAAACGTATTATTTTAAGCATATATTACAGAAAATGAGGCGAAAATGATGCGGAACACCAAAAGTAGAGATATATGACAGTATCAAGGCCTATGAAAATGAGAGAAATATGACAGTATTATAGGTGACATATATACCAAAGAAAGGAGAGATTTATGACAGTATTTCATTCTGTATGTAGTATTTCGAAGAAAGAACCATCCAATATTTAGAAGAAATAGAACCAGCCAAAGACATGCAAGAGAATCTTATAAACAATAAAAGGGGAGATATATGACAGTAGATTCCAAAAACGAAAAGGGGAGATATATGACAGTAAAAAAGAACCTATTTGCTTCTTTCAAAGCGACTGGAAAGCTGCTCTTTCCCAATAAGCCGAGAAGTATATTATTTAGGTCAAGAAGACACGTTAACCAGAATAGAAAACACTTGTGGATCAGGCATTTCACACTGCCACGAATAGGGTGATCCTAACTCATGTGAAGGAGACGCGATAAACAGACGCTGCACCTCCAGCGTGAAGATAAGGCTGTTAGGATTTCGCTTGCTTTGAAGCCTTTCCTTAATCTGGATGACAGTTCTGTAATAGAACCATTCCCCAAGATGAAGGCTTTGCTCAACGGATCGTGAGCTGCTTGCCATGTAAAGTCTCATTGCCGGAAAAGCCGCGAAAAACAGCGGAGAACAATCCAGCATCTGGATCGTGCACAGCGCTACATCAGTTACCGCAGCGGCCACTTGTTCTTCAAACCTGCCAATCATAAACGAGCGCTCTTTAGTTATTGATGCACAAAAGGGATGGCAGAGACGATGTTTTCTATCTGATAGAATAAAAAGGCCGCTCATCTGGAAGCTCCTGATGAACGGACTGAAATCATATTCGGTTATTGCTATTTACACCTGGGCCAAGAGGGGACTTCTCGATCTTGGGCAGAGCTGCATACAGATAGCAGCGCATCAGCATAAATAAGCGTTATTTTCCTAATGGTAAAAGCGGTTGGATAAAATGAAAACTATAAATGGGAATCTACCATTTAGCTATCAAGAACAGACGCGCCTTTTGTGCCATCGCTATTTATATAGTATCCATCTACAATGGTGCGATACCCTCCGCCAAAACTCCATCCGTTTTCTTCAATGAACGCAATAAATTTATCGATAAAGTCATCCATTGAAACGTCTTTTGGAACTGTAACGCAACCTTGAATTTCAATCTCTTTTATCATGGCTATTTTTCTCCTTTGCTGTTCACCGGAGTCGTTTTAAAAAAATTGTACCATAAGGCTATGAACAAAGCTACATCGTTTCCGCCTGTCGATTGGATAATTGGCTCTGGCAGGCTATCCAGTCGCTTCCAATTGTTTCTCGCTGCAGTGGGCGATTAGACGGAAAAAGTAGCATCTTTCAATATCAAGCCGTTTGGGGTGGCCAGTAGAGATGTTCCTTCTGAACCATTCAAACATCGTGGGTAGCGAGATCGTCCACAGAGGCGTAGGGGAGAAGCCTGGGACGGCCAACAGCTTAATTGGAACACATTCTCTGTATGGACGCTTGGGTTTAGTATGGAGCATATCAAGAAGGAAGTAAGGTTGTGGATCAGTTATGCCGGATGAAGGATCACTTAGGGAAAAAGTCTTTGACTGAAGATTTTGTATAATAGCAAATTTGCCATCAGAGATTGAGCAGCTAAGTGCTGCATAAATTATTCCAACTGAAAGATCTGATTGACAGCTTGTTGCCAACAAGGTATGATGGGAATCAATAGATAAATTCCGTCGTTTTGGATCATTGAAAGCAAAGCTAATTGAAGTCGCATTGGATCCAGTTCACGGCCGTTAGCACTTGGCGAAACGTGCAAAAGGGGAAAATCCCCGTAAAAAAACAGATATATGCTATTTCGCTAAATGCGGATTTAGCGAAATATGGGGAAGGAAAAACAACGTCTTTTCAATAAAAAAGAAAAATGACCGGCCATCCAGGCATTTAGCCTAGACGACCGGTCTTTCTATTTGATGTCATGCGATATGAATCACAGTCAAAGGTACGCGACTATAGTAAGTCTTGGTACATTGATGAGTACAATCACGATCGCCCTCACGAATGAAATTCGCGGGAAGTTTTACGGTTGTAGCCCACGTTCTGTACACGATATCGCCAACCTTGATATCATCTAACCCGGACTTCTTTGTGATCCGGGTGCCATTTTTGTGAAGGCAGGCAGACAACAATTCCTCCAAAGTGTATGCCTTACGGATAATCCGTCCGTTCTGGGCCATCAATCCATACATAATAATCACCCCCTCATCTTAGCAGTTGTGTGCGAATGATATTGCCAAGGCTAATAGCCAACGTGTCTACATTGCCGATGTCCAGAAAATTATCGGGAAACTCTTCGATGACTTCATTTCGGTTTTCGCCAACACCTGCAGCAATGAGAAGAATTTTGGAACGCCGAGCTTGTTCAATCAGCTCCGGCAAAAGGGATTTTCCTGATGTAGACTGACCATCTGTAATGATGAATAGCAGCTTTGCCAGTTTTGCAGGGTATTCTTCCAGCCGAGAAAGCATATAGGCCAGCGCGGGGGCGGTTGGAGTTCCCCCAGAAGAATGCAATCCCATTAACCGAAGATGTTCTTTATGATCAACGCTGCTCGGTTCGGCATAGCTATTGATCAGAACAAGCTCATCGGTATGCGAAAGATATCCATTGATAATCAAAGGAATTTCCAGGTTGCGGCACATATCTTCAATGATCAGAGAGGAAAACAGCTCCTTATCACGAATGCCGGAGGTGCTAGAAGATTGATCAATCAGGACACTTACCAGTAGCTCAGGAACGTCATTAGGGGCCTTTCTTTTAGAGAAAACCTTGCCATCCTGCCGGTATAAAGCGTTCTGTTCAAAACGGCGGCCGAAAGCGAGACCAGACAATTTGTACCCGACTCGTTTCTGCTTGACGGAGTTGATGATCTCCTTCTGCATCTGTCGAGAGATTCTCTTCACAGTCCGTTCAACGATCTTATAGGCCTGCTGAGAATCCGGCGAAACAGAAATGTCACGGTTCACACGAATATTTTTTATGCCATAATGATTCATAGAGCGTTTTGCGACTTCTTTGAGATCCTTTAAACGCTGCTCTTCTACCTGTTTGGCTGCTTTTTCCTCAGCCATAGATTTGATGAGCTGCTTCAGATCGTTGGCAAAGAAATCACTGTCATTCTGAGAGTGTTTTTTCTGATAGGATTTTCGCTCTGCCGGTTCCAAGGACAGTTTGTCACGAATGTCGTCATCTCCGGTACTGCTTTTTTCAGCAAGAAAACGGTATACGCTTTCCTGCTTACCGTACCGATTTTGGGTATCGACATCACAGCTTCTCTTGTAATGAGGTGAAGCAATTTTACCGGGTTTTGCCTGGGAGCTTCCATCCTTGGACATTTCCATTCGAGCAGGCTGACTCTCTGCAGAAGTAGATCTGCTTTTAGAATCGCTTTCTTTGCTTTGTCCAGAAATATCCTTTCCGTTCATGGGTTGCCCACCAGTGGATTCTTTGTTGCCTTTATTCTCAGAATTCGAGGAACCATCTTTTGTGCCATTCGAATGCTTGGGTGATGCAGGCGGAGGCGGTGGCGGAGTCGGCAAATCTTCCAGAATAAACGGAAGCAAAAAAAGCCACACATCCGTATATCGCTGAACGCGCTTGACCGGATCACGAATCATAGAGGTGCGTGCAATCTGCATCATTTCTTCCGTATACGGAACAAGCTCAGCAGGAACATCCTGCACCTCAACATCCAAAATCAGTTTTACATAGAGATAATCCAGAAATGCTTGCGAGATCGGCAACTGCGATGCCCATACCAACTCTCCACTGGAAAGCAATGCTCCTAAAGTATCGCATGCCAGGCTCCGAACCGTTTCACCATTCCAATTAAAAATAGTGCACATTTCGGTGTTGACATACTTGTCTTCGAGGATGTTGAACAGATCATGGCTCATCTGGAAAAGGGACAGCCCGTACATGCGATTTGCTTTGATTCTGGATACCGCTTCCAGCCATGCAGGATTCTTTTTCTGCTCTTCAGTAGCATATTGCAGATTCCCCTCTTTGATGCCTTGGCACCAAAAAGAATAGATCTGCATGTCCGTAAAGAGGATATGTCCTTCCTCATGTCTCAGAGATCCCTGGATGACAGCGTGCATATCGCTCATTGCCGGGAAAACAGTCACTCTCGGCTCATTGGTTCCGAGGAAGATCTCTTTCCCGTCCGTTTTGGACTGACCGTTGCAAACTCGGATTTTGGGATTTTGAAGCCGTCTCATAGTATCGTCGGACAATGTATAGTGGAACTCTGTCCTCAGATAATCTGATACGGCAGCTACCAAAACCTGAATGCGGTTCTGGCAGTATGCAATGTACGCAGGTGAAAGAAACAGGCTTTGAGGAGTCAGATTTTTTTCAAAATCCTCCTGATTCGCAACCGTGAGTTCCTGCATCATACGTTGGTAATCCGTCATAGGCGACACCTTCCTTATAATAAATTGATAAGACCGATATGTTAATTTGTTAACATAGTGGCCGTTTATAGATATCATCCCCTTGCGGGGATGCTGCTCCCCAGCAGTGTGGGGCAAAAATATAGAAACACCGGATCGCTCCAATGAAGCCGCTCCAAGAAGGAGTGGAGAAAATAGGATAAAAAAAGACTGCCGTCCATTTGAAATGGCAGCAGTCCTGATATGTTATAAAGACGAATGTAACCACAGAGGGCAATATGATTTATCCTATATCCCCATTTTATTTATTTGGCAACAAAACGGAAGAGCAAGATCATAAGGTTTTTCCAATTTCTTTTTGAATCACATAGAACAGATCTTGATGGCGAAGCATACAGATCAAGGCATCATTGTACCCGCTCTGTTCTTCACCCAGAAGATCGCCTGCTCCACGCAGTTTGAGGTCAGCCTTGGCAATTTCAAATCCGTCAGTGGTTTTGCACATCGTCAATAGCCGAGGATTGGCTTTTTGGTGGCTGAGCAATACGCAGTAAGATTGCAGTGAACTCCGTCCGACACGACCTCTTAGCTGGTGCAGCTGTGCCAATCCGAAGCGTTCAGCATTTTTGATCACCATAACCGTTGCGTTGGGTACATTGACACCAACCTCTATCAGTGTAGTAGAAATAAGAATATCAACAATCCCGCGACTAAAGGAATCCAGGATCTCTTGTTGCTCCTGTTTGCCAGTCTTGCCAGTTACTGCTTTGATGGTCACATAAGGATAATGCTCCGAGAAGTAAGATACCATGTCTTTATAGGTATCTTCCACAGATTCCACGTCAGCAGCCATATCCAGATCAGACTTTTCGATGTACGGGCAAATAACATAGCATTGATGCCCTTGCTGAACTTGCCGGTTCATCGCATCATACGTTTTTTGGGTATTTCCATATAGGAACGTCTGTACAGGCTTCCGTCCGTTTGGCATCGTATGGATATCCAGGATTGTAGACTGATCGCCATAGAGTGCGAGAGCCAGGGTTCTGGGAATAGGGGTCGCCGACATACTGATGTTATGGACATCCGTTTTGACCTTCTGATTGAGCTTTTCCCGTTGGCGGACGCCAAACCGATGCTCCTCATCGGTAATAAACAAGCCGAGCTTCTGGTAGGTCAGCATATCAGACAGAACAGAAGTCGTTCCGATGACAATCTGATATTTACCATTATTGATTTCACCGGCAATCTTCTTTTTCTCACGGGCTTTCAAGGATTCGGTAAAAAGTGCGATTTTGATTCCAGTCCCGTTGAGTGTTTCTGCAAAACTATCATAATGCTGCTCAGCCAAAATTCTGGTAGGAGCCATGATGACAGCTTGGTATCCGTTCACAGCAAAGATGGCAGAAATGATAATAGCGATGACCGTTTTTCCGCAGCCAACATCGCCCTGGATCAGTGCGTTGATTCGTGTATCATTTTCCAGGCTCTGACGAAGTATATGGATTGCGTTGGCCTGGTCAGCAGTCAGGTCATACGGAAGGTTTGCTTTGATCAGCTGGATGACAGCATCCGTCTTTTGAGGATCGGTTGGGGTATAGATTGGAGCAGTCAGAGCATCTGCTTTCTTTTTGAGTTCCTTCGCCAGAGGCAGAAGCATTTCAACTGCTTTGCGCTTTTCAATGGCAACCAGATCAGCATCCGTTTTTGGGCGATGCACAATACGAATGAAATCGCGCTGTGAAAGAGTGGAAAGATCATGCGCTGCCTGCAGCGTGACTGGATCATTAAGGAGATTTGGCCATTTTTCGTAAATATCCAGTGCACGGCTAAGACAGTTCTTATAATAGGCCGGAGCCATCCCTGATACCGCCGAATAAACAGGGATGATCTCCCCTTCCCCGCTGTTCGTCAGGTCAAAGTAGGTAGGGCCAGCAATGCTGAAACTGTTATATGTTTGATTATATGACAATTTTCCGTGTACAACGATTTTATCTCCATTGCCGTACTTGTACTGGATAAAAAGCTGATTAAACCAGATCACAAAGACGGAGTGACCCAGCCCGTCAACCAAGTGGCAGGAAACATAGTTCTTGAAGTTGTTGATCTGCATATTACTCACGGATCCAACAACGGTTACCGGCTGATCGATAAAATTCATAAGTTGTGCCATAGGCACAGTCTGCCGATAATCAGAATATCGAAACGGATAGGCCAAAAGCAGATCTTCAATAGTATTGATGCCCTTTTTTCTGAATTGGGACACTTTATTGGCCGGGATTTGTAATGCCGAAATGTCCATACCGATGCTTTAGCCTCCATCATAAGAAATATACATAATTATACCACAAAAAGCAAAAATAGTCAATCATAAAAGCGAACGCCTACTTAGTTGTCAACATAAACAGCGAACATCTACTTAGTTGTCAACATGAATAGCGAACGTCTACTTGGTTGTCAATAAAAAAGCTGGCACCAGTAACTGGTGCCAGCTTTTGTTTGTTGATCTCTAGTCCGTTCTTTACGGTGTTAGGTTGTTTTTGCTTTTTCATGCTATTTTTGATGGGCATTTTCACGCTGCTTTTTAGGCTTTCTTTTGTGACGTGACTAGAGTCTGTTTTATTTTATAAAGGGAATGTGCTAAATATAATTTGAGTTATGTTGGTTTGAGTGATATTGGTTTTAAGTCGTTTTGGTTTAAGTAATGTTGGTTTTTGAGTGATTGGCGGATTTTTCATCGCAGGCAGAGTCCTATGCCAAAAACGGCTACAGTAACAGGTACATGTTAAGGTCTAGGGAATCTTTTCATGGCTGATTACATAGTCTTTATAGCCTTAGTCGTAACTCTTTATATTTAAAGAACTACAAAATATGACTACTATATTTGGGTTGGGCCAGAACCTTAATGATGATGATTTTTTGAATCCGCACTATTGGCCAGAAATAGTGAAACTCAGCTTTTTCTCAGAGTTTATTATTTATGGTATGCTTATATTCTATTTACTTTGTCACAAAAAGCAAATGCTTTTTCAATCTTTTTTTGCAATGTCAAACTGCGGATAAATTTTCCCGTTGTATTCGCGGGTGTTTAACAGCAAGGTGGCGGAATACGGTTTGCCGTTTTTGTCGGTAATGCTGAAATCGACACCTTTTCCATCCAGCAGCTTTTTTGCTTTGGCCTTTGTAATGGCTAAAACATCAGAATATCGCTTGGATTGTTTCCACAAGGTGAATTTGCAATCCTGATTGGAGCACATATACACCTTACTGTGTTCTACCATGTCTTTTCCGCAAACTGGACAAGGGCCAACGACGGCACCAGCTTCTTCAGATTGATCAGGAAATCCAATCTTGAATTCGCATTTGTCGCTGGAAACATCCAATGTCAACAGACAAGAATATTTCTTCCCGCTCTTTTTGCTGACACAGTCAGACAGTTCAATCGCTTTGCCGGAAAGCAGAGCGATGACATCCTTCTTCGTAAAACTCTTCTTTTTGCAGCCAAGGCTGCTCAGAAGGCGAGATTCCTTCCAGATGATCACGGTACAGTCATCATTGCTGCACTTGAAAGATCGTGCAGTTTCAACAATGGGTTTACCGCATTTCGGACAGTCGTAAATGGTGTTTTCTGCCTCGAAATCATCGGAGATTTTCACGGATTCATTATCCTTTTCTTCGAACATCTTCATCACCTTATTCTTTGCAGTTTCGATACAGGTCTCAACACGGCAGGTATCTTTGCGAACATCGAACAGCATCGTTGAAATATCAAGGACTTCCTTGACGGTAAATGTCAATCCGATTTTTCTGCAGGCATCAATGAAATGTACTCCCTTAGCCAAGGGGTAGTAGGTTTTGTTCTTCAGTTGAATATATCCGGCATCACGGCACGCGGTGATCGTGGGGGTTCTTGTCGCATCCGTACATATAGTGGCTTCGTGGAGAATTCGATTCCAGTCCTCATCAGAGTATTCTTCGTGAGAATCTTCATCATTTTTTTTCCAGGGTGATAAACACCAGTTGCCCAGACTGGTAACAGTAAATCTTTTTGGGGGGGTTGTCTGCTTCTTGATCGGCGTGAAAGCCACTGTCACTTTCATCCCCTTTTCCAACGCAGGCAACTCTTTATCTTTTTTGCTGGATTCCTCATACATGCGCCATCCTTCCTGTGCAAGGATAGAACCGTTGATGGTGAAAACTTCATCCCCACACTGAATTTTTATTGTCGTCACATCTTCAAGACAAGGAATAGAACAAAAAACAGCCAGAAAACGATGAAGGATACTTGTATATGTGATTTTTTCCACTTCAGAAAGGTCGGAAAATTTCGGGATCTTATAGGTAGGGGTTAATGCTGAGTGTCCATCGACCTTAGAATCATTGTAAATCGCTTTATTGTTTGGCTTATTCTCGATGTTTTGGTATCCCTGTTTTTTCAAAGCATCAATGACTTCCGAAATACTGTTTACATCAGAGGAAACCAGGAAGGCAGAATTGGTACGCGGATAAGTGCTATACCCTTTTTGATACAAAGATTCCAGTGCAGCCTCAACATCCCTCGGATCTACATCCTTGTAATGCGAAGATACGAAAGACTGCAGATCGGTGGTTGTGAACAGTTTCCCAGAAGAAACTTCCTTCCTGTCTTTCAGTACATCCAGAACGAACGCATCGAATGCATTGTATTCGTCTGCAAGAGCCTTTGCAGAACTTTCCTGATCGGCCTGGAAGGTCTTTTTACTGATCAAATGCAGAGGAATGGGAGAATCCTCTGTCGGCTTTACATTGGATTCAACGGAAAAATAGTCAACGGGTTTGAAATCCTGAATTTCCCTTTCCCGATTGACAATCGCCTCGGTAATGATGTACTTGCATCGCCCCCAAGGCAGCAATACACCGGCTTTCAGGGAAAGGTATCGGGTTCCGTTAATACCAAACAGCCAATCCTCAAAGGCACGGGCCTGACCGGCTCTGTACCAACCATCATATTCTCTGTCAGGCGTCTTTGAAGACAATGCGTCCTTGACCAGTTTCGGTGTGAATGCATTCAGCCAGATTCGATAGACCGGTTTTCTTTCTTTCATCAAAACACGCACGACATTCCGAACGATCACTTCGCCTTCACGGTCGGCGTCACCGCAGTGATAGACAGCGGTGATGTTTTCACTGTTCAGTAATGTACGGATTACCTTAATCTGTTTCTTGATTGTTTGGCACATACTGGGATTGTTTTTTGGCTGGGAAACCTTATACTGGAATTCTTCAGGAAAATACGGAAGAACGTCCAAAGACCAGGCTGTTTTTTTATTTGGATCATAGCCCGGCAAATATTCATCCAAATCCCGTAGTGCATACAGATGGCCAGCACACCATGTAATACAGTAGTGCTGCCCGGTCAGATATCCATCTTGTGTCTTGAAATTCTCATCCAGAAGGCACAAGGAAAGATCATGCGCAGCTGATCGTTTCTCAGTGATAATCAGTTCCATATGTTATCCTCTCTGAAAATGCAAAGGCCCATCCTTTCGGATAGGCCTTTCGTCGAGTTTTATGCCTGAGACTCGCTGCTCATCCGTTCACGAAGACGTACAGCAAGAATTCGAGAAACATCTCGTTCATCTTTGGCGATATAAACATTCTGAGGCCGTCCATCAACAAAATCATGGATTTCGAACATACCATTACGCCCTTTGTGTACACAGATAGCACCTTCCCGGTCTCTATCAATGGCATATAAAGATGACGGTACGCCAGCCTGTTCGAGCACAGCGATGGTAGCTTCGAGCGGCCCGCTTTTGCCAGACATCGTTTTGCGCATTTCGCTTGCGGAAAGAATCGGGCCGTGATCTGGTTTGGCTTTCTTGGGCGGCTCTTTGGGCATTTCTGCTTTCATAACCGGCTCATCGGTAGGTTTCTGAACGTGCTGAACATCAATCGAAGAAGGCACTTCGATAGTTTTTGTGATTGGAACAGAAGAAACCGGAACAGCGGGAGCTTGCGGAGCCTCCGGTACAGCAGGAGCTTGTGGAGGGGCCATCTTCGTGAGGCTGGAGAACGGAATGGTAGCCTTAATGTCAGGCCGTATAATAGGTTTTACAGAAGAATCGGGCTTAGTATTGTTGTTAGGCTCTGTAGAAACCTCAACGATGCTCGCTTTTGCCTCCACGGAAATGGGCGGTGGAGAGATGGTGGCAGGCGCAGCCACAAACGGTTTCTGAATATCAATCGACGGCTTAAGCGTCTGTGTTGTGTGTTCAGCCGGGCTTTTATCCGGCTGCTTCGGCAAATCGGGAACACAAGGACGCTTAGTGGTAACGGAATCGCTTGGCACATCAATAACTTCAGAGAGATCATCTTCAGAAGGGAGGGCCGATGGAATCAGGTCAGATAACTTCTTAATGGAGCCATCGTCTTCGGGCATTACTCGACCGGGAATAGGGGCCTGACGGCTGTTGGCAGAAACCATCGCCATAAGGTCATCGAAGAGATCATCATAATCGTCTTCCTGCTTCTGTACCATCATTCCAAATTTGGTCTTGGGTAAAGGTCTATTCTCCCCTTTGGGATACTTATACGCATTCCACAGACGGGAGGCCAGAAGAGCCAAACACAAAGCCGACAGAATGGCAAATGCAAGATAGGCAAAGAGATCCCATTCTGCACCAAGGGTCAAATAGCTGGAAGCAGGAAAAAGGCCACTGTTGGACAAAAGGTAAAATACCTGTGCGGCGACAAATGTTACCAGTGCAATGATGCAAAGTACAAAATTTGTCAAAATACAATTTCCTCCGTTTTGCGTTTATATTCTTGTTACCATTCCGGGCTGAATGCCGTCAGATCGGTGAACAAAGAATTATTGGAAACGATCTTTTCGATCTTCCAAGTGTCACCCATATATACCATAGTGACCGTGGCCAGACGATGGCATTCGCCGCCGCTGGCAAGAGAGGCTTTGTAGCGGACGTTCATGGTAACAGAGTTGGAGCTGGAAAAATGATAGGTATAGCTGTCCGGGAAACCACTGTCAGCGGTACCGGCATACACCTCAATGCCAGAGACATTGTTGGCATCCGCCAAAACGCTCGCCTGATCATTTTCATCCGACGGGAATAAGGTGTTCACGGCGTCAGAATCCAGAATGTAGTCACTGAACTGTTCTCTCGCGGCTCCATTCTTGACCAAATTGAAGATATTGTTCACACAGGAAACGAAAAATTCGTTCATGTCTGCACGCTGTTCCTCGGAAAAAGTGGCGATGGCAATGGCTGTACCGGCAGAGTAAGAGCTTGCACCAGTAGCGACAATATTTCCATCGTAGGTGCCGACATCCGTTGTGATCTTACATGCGGGAGAAGTATCGACAACTGCCATCCGTGGAATCGTAAACCGATATCCGTAGCTCGTATCGGAAGTGGCATACTGGGACAGAGGCACATCATTTACGCTTACAGAATTGGTCGGAGCATAGAAAATGTAGTTCAGCTCCAGCCCGGAAGGTGGTGTGACGGCCCAACTCGTTCCATTGAAGTCGGTAGTGTAGGAGATAAAGTTGTTTTTATTCTCATTCGGTTCTTCCAGAAAAACCTGCAGTTCGGCTTGCTTGCCATCTTTGGACGAAACGATCTGGATGTCATGCAGCTCCATGGCTGCAAGATCCTCATAATTATTGCTGATAATCCAAGATTCCAGGCTCTCGGAACCATCGCCAAACACATTGACACATCCGAGAGCATTGGAAACAGCGTTGGCGTCTTTAGATTTCAGCCCATTCACAAAATTGGCAAGGGGCTTTTCGTATTCAGTGAGATTGGGACTATCCAGACGCTTCATGCCAGTTTGCTGCTCTTCGGCAGTTACGGCAGCGATACTTGAAGCTGCAATTTCTTCTGGTGTCGGTTCACTTGCGCAACCGGCTAACATGGATACAGACATGGCAGCGGCAACACCAACAATCAGAGCCTTTTTGAACTGAAACATGGGTTTCCTCCTTGTAAGTATTTGCTTATAACGTACATTATTATACCACATTAGTATATTTCAGTCAATTATAAATCAAAATATAAAGGAAATAGCCTGTCAGCCAAGACGGCTGACAGGCTCAATAGCATCACGCGGCTTTACGAGATTGGTATTTTTTCACAAGGCAGAATAGGCAAATCTGACCAAGCGAGTGGTCAGGAAACCAGATCTTACCGTTGCGTTCTTCTGCGTGAGCACAGATCAGCAGGAAATGATTGAAATCAGCATCTGTACATCCAATCGCCTGAATGGCATCAGAGCGCGATGCCAAAAGCTGATTAACCATGAGCCATCCTTCACCCTCAATAGCAGAAGATGGAGAAATTACCGTCATAGAATTTCTTTCATTGGTCAGCACGACACCTCACCCTTTCGTTTCGTCGATGAATGTTGCCGCCATATCGGCCGAATGCAGCAGGAAAGCCAAATTGTTGTGCTCAAACACCTGGGAAACCGAACGGATATCATTGTCCTTTGTAAACCCCATGTGGCAGTTGATTGCCGCAGCCTCATCGAGATCCAGGTGCATACAGTCCTGGATGAAATAGACGCTCTTGGAGCCGTGGCCGCCGTAGAGATCTTTTTCATCCCAGCCGAAGCACGGCTTGGCAATCCATTTCCCCGTTTCCGGGTTCTTGATGTTCATTGTGGTGGCGTAGTAACAGTTGCACTTGCAGACATCATGGAACAGGGCAACCAGGTACAAAACCTCCTTGGGGTATTTGTTCGGGCAGTAGAGATCCTGAAGCTGAACAATCCGGCTGGCAACGTTAAGGCTGTGCTGGCAAAGACCGCCACGTTCAGAGCCATGGTATTTGGTCGAAGACGGAGCCACAAAGAAATCCGTCTTTTCCAGCCAGGCCATTAGACGATCGATACCGGGACGATGAATGGTTGCTGCCAATTCTTTGAATTTCTTTTCATTTTCAGTGACATTGATCATAGTTATTACCTCATCTCAAAATTGATAAAAAAAGACTGCTATTTTATTTCAAAATAGCAGCCATAACGGATTAAGGAAATCGAAGATAAAGGCGTAGTGACATATTCGATTTATCCTATATCTAAATTCTATTTACTTTGCAACAACAATCAATTAAAAAGAGGGAGTACCCGGTAGATACCCCCACAAATAGCTAGAAATAATCG
>ENA-UOJF01001639-UOJF01001639.1-human-gut-metagenome-genome-assembly--contig:-P74-NODE-1639-length-14417-cov-30.008286_pt1 | contig 14417 bp, 12 predicted proteins | sample MGYA00242344_ERZ723891 | MGnify/ENA metagenome assembly ERZ723891 | reverse complement strand
CCTTGGTCAGGCTGGGGATCTCGTCGGTGGGCACGTCCTTGATCAGGACAGCCTCGCCGCTGTTATAAGCAGCGAAGGAAGCGGAAGAGTCCTCCAGCAGCAGCAGGGTGATGCTGTCGGAAACGATCTTAGAGCTATCCCAGCCGCCAACGTAGTTGGGGTTCTTGGTCAGAACGATACGCTCGGAGGGAGTCCACTCGGTGATCATGTAGGGACCGTTGGAGACGAAGGTCTCAGCGGAGGTGCACCATGCATCGCCGTTGGCCTCAACGGTAGCCTGCTGCACAGGGCTCATGGATGCGAATGCGGCCATCTTGTCGAAGTAGGAGCAGGGGTAGGACAGCACGATGGTCAGGGTCTTGCCGTCGTCGCTTGCCTTGACGTTCAGAGCATCGGGGTTGGGCTCTACAGTGGGGTTGCCGTCTGCATCGGGGAAGCCGGCAGCTGCGTCAAAACCATCGATCATGCCCAGGCAGGTCTCTGCGTAGGGAGCTGCGGTGTCGGGGTTGACCATACGCTTGAAGGTGTACTCAAAGTCCTTAGCGGTCAGGTCGGTGCCATCGCTCCACTTCAGGCCGTCACGCATGGTGAAGGTCCAGGTCAGGCCGTCCTCGCTTTCTTCCCAGCTCTCAGCCTGGCCACCAATAACTTCGTTGTTCTCGTTGATGATCAGCAGGGGCTCGAAGATGGTGATGATGGTGTTGGCGCCATCAACAGCGCTGTTCAAAGAGGGATCCAGAGTCTCGGGGTTGGGGCCGTACTGGACGGTGAAGCCAGCGGTGTTGACACTGCCGGTAGAAGAGCCAGCAGCGGAAGAAGCAGTGCCGGAGGTTGCGGTAGAACCGGACTTGCTGCCGCCACAGGCTGCCAGACCCAGAGCAGCGGCACCCACGCCTGCAACCTTGAGGAAATTACGACGAGAAATGCGTTTCATAATAATATCCTTCCCTTATATCAAATTTGAGTGTGCCAGGTTCCCCCAGCCGCCTCTATATTCGATCCGGTGCAAATGTACACCGGAGGAACACGAATGATTATAATGCGTTCTCATACCGGTTACAAGCCCAAAACTTGGACTGTAACCATTTTGTGACAACATTTCAGCACTAAGTTGAATTGCTTTCACTTTTTACCGGCGTGAAGTGTTCTCACTTCACGCGGTCAAGGTGATGGCAGGCTGCCCAGTGGCCGGTGGAGACCTCCTTGAACTCGGGCACCTCGTTGGCGCACTGCTCGTCTGCATAGGGGCAGCGGGTGCGGAAACGGCAGCCGGACGGCGGGTTCAGGGGGCTGGGCACATCGCCCTGCAGCACGATACGCTTGGACTGGCGGGCCGTAATGGGGTCTGCCACCGGAATTGCAGAGATCAGGCTGCGGGTGTAGGGGTGGATGCTGTGAGTGATCAGCTCGTAGCTGTCGGCCAGCTCCACCATCTTGCCCAGATACATGACGCCGATGCGGTTGGAGATGTGCTTGACAACGCTCAGGTCATGGGCGATGAACAGGTAGGTCAGACCCATCTCCTGCTGCAGATCCTCGAACATATTGACGACCTGTGCCTGAATGGAAACGTCCAGTGCAGAAACAGGCTCGTCACAAACGATGAACTCGGGGTTCACAGCCAGTGCACGGGCAATGCCCACGCGCTGACGCTGACCGCCGGAGAACTCGTGGCAGTAGCGGTTTGCGTGCTCGCTGTTCAGACCAACGCGCTCCAGCAGAGCGATGATCTTATCGTGGCGGTCCTTTTCATTCTCGGCCAGATGATGGATATCAATGCCCTCACCCACGATGTCGCCAATGGTCATGCGGGGGTCCAGACTTGCGTAGGGATCCTGAAAAACGATCTGCATCCGGCGGCGGTAGGGCAGCATATCCACTGCGATCTTATTGTCCTTATCGAACAGCAGGTTGCCATCATAGTAGATCTTACCGCCGGTGGGCTCGTACAGGCGCAGCAGGGTGCGGCCGGTGGTGGTCTTGCCACAGCCGGACTCGCCTACCAGACCAAGGGTCTCGCCCTTGCGGATGGCAAAGCTTACGTCATCCACAGCCTGAACGTACTTGCGGTTCTTGCCCACACCGCCGGCGGGGAAATACTGCTGCAGGTGCTGGACTTCGACCAGCGTCTTGTGTTCACTCATTCTGCCTTTTCCCCTTTCTCAAATGCAGCCTTCTGCTGCAGCCAGCAGTAGGTATAGTGGGTATCGCTGAGCTCGGTGCGCGGGGGCATCTTGCTCAGACAGATCTTCATGCAGTTCTTGCAGCGGGGCGCAAAGGGGCAGCCGGCCGGCGGATTCAGCAGGTCCACAGGGGTACCCTCAATGGGCACCAGACGCTCACGCACCTCGGTGTTCAGCTTGGGGATGGAGTTGATCAGGCCCTTGGTGTACTCGTGGCCCGGCTGGTAGAAGATCTCGTCGGTGGTGCCGTACTCCACGATGTGGCCGGCGTACATGACGGCGATCTTCTCGCACATGGAAGCCACAACGCCCAGATCGTGGGTGATCATGATGATGCTCATGCCCAGCTTCTTGCGCAGATCCTGCATCAGCTCAAGGATCTGTGCCTGAATGGTCACGTCCAGTGCGGTGGTAGGCTCGTCAGCGATCAGCAGCTTGGGCTCACAGGCCAGTGCAATCGCGATCATCACGCGCTGGCGCATACCGCCGGACAGCTCGTGGGGGTACTGCTTCAGGCGCTTCTCGGGCTCATTGATGCCAACCAGCTCCAGCAGTTCCTTGGCGCGTGCCCATGCATCGGCCTTGTTCTTATCGGTGTGCAGGCGGATGACCTCCACGATCTGGTTGCCGATGGTGTACACCGGGTTCAGGCTGGTCATGGGGTCCTGGAAGATGATGGAGACCTCGTTGCCGCGGATCTTGCGGAAGTCCTTCTCCTTCATGTTCTCGATCTCGTGGCCGTTAAACCACACCTTGCCGCCCACCAGCTTGCCGGGATAAGCGGTCAGGCCCATAACGGAGTAGGCGGTGACCGACTTACCGGAGCCGGACTCACCCACAACGCCCAGAACATCGCCCTGATTCATGGTAAAGGAAACGCCGTTCAGTGCCTTTACTTCGCCCGCAGGGGTGAAGAAAGAAAGGCGTTCTTCTTTGATGTCAAGAATTTTCTCGCTCATTTCTGTTCACCTCATCAATTCTTCAGCTTCGGGTCAAAGGCATCGCGCAGGCCATCGCCGAACAGGTTGAACACAAGGATCATCACGCTGATCATCAGTGCGGGAGCGATCAGCAGATGGGGGTAGGTGTTCATGCCCTTGACGGCATCGGTAGCCAGAGAACCCAGAGAAGGCAGCGGGGCTGCAACACCCAGACCGATGAAGCTCAGGTAGCTCTCGGTGAAGATGGAGGCCGGGATCTGCAGGGTGGTGGTAACGATCAGGGTACCGATGCAGTTGGTGAGCAGATGCTTTTTGATGATACGGCCGCTGGAAGCGCCCAGTGCGCGGGCAGCGGTAACGTACTCGCTCTCCTTCAGGATCAGGATCTGGCTGCGGACGATACGCGCCATACCGACCCAGTACAGCAGAGCAAAGATGATGAAGATGGAGATCATGTTGGGGCCAAGGGTCTGCATCCACTTGAAGCCGGGCTGGGTGGACAGCTTGTCCAGCGGGTCCTTCAGGGCCATGCCCAGCAGGATGATCAACAGAATGTCCGGGATGGTGTACAGAATATCGGTGATACGCATCATGATATTGTCCACCCAGCCGCCGGCAAAAGCCGCAACCGCACCATAGGTGGCGCCGATGATCAGCACCAGCACAGAAGCGATCAGACCAACAGACAGGCTAACGCGGGTGCCCATCATGATACGCACAGCGAAGTCACGACCCATACGGTCGGTGCCCAGAATGTGCGGGAACACCTTTTCGCCTGCGTCGATACGCGCCTGCTCGGAGACAGAGTATTCGAAGGGCTTCAGGTTGTTGCTGCCCTTCATCTGCTCGGAATAGCTGTAAGGCCAGACGGCGGGCAGCAGATAGGCAAAGATGGCAATGGCAATGATGAACACAAAGCTGACCATGGCGATCTTGTTCTTCTTCAGGCGGCGGATACCGTCCTTCCAGAAGTTGACGCTTTCGCGCATGACCACCAGGCTCTGCTTTTCCTCATTGCTGGCGGGCAGAAAATCCTCCGCGTTGAGCTGCAGGCTGAGCGGATTCTTTTTAATGTTTTCCATGAAAATCGCTCCTTTCTCTTACTGCAGTTTGATGCGCGGGTCGATGATCTTATAAAGGATATCCACGATCACGTTTGCAATGATGACCATGCTGGACAGCAGGATGGTGGTGCCCATGATCATGGTGTAGTCACGGTTGGTGATGGCAGACACGAAGTCGCGGCCCAGACCGGGCACGGAGAAGATTTTTTCCACCACGAAAGAACCGGTCATCAGGCTGGCCAGCATGGGGCCGACGTAGGTGATGACAGGCAGGATGGCGTTGCGCAGTGCGTGCTTGAACAGGATCATGAACTGGGACACGCCCTTTGCGCGGGCAGTGCGCATATAGTCCTGACCCATGACGTCCAGCAGGCTGGAGCGCATCAGACGGGTGATATAAGCCGAGGGATAGATGGCCAGTGCAGTGACCGGCATGATATAGGCGGCGGCGCTGTTCAAGCCAACGGTGGGCAGCACCTTCATTTTCATACCAAACTGGTACAATAGCAGCACGCTGGAAATAAAGCTGGGGATCGCGATGCCACAGGTTGCAAACACGATAATAACGTTATCCAGCCACTTACCGCGGTTGTAAGCGGAAATGCAGCCCAGCGGGATGCCCACGCACAGAGCCACAACCACGGCAATGCCCGCCAGACGGCAGGACACCGGCAGCTTGCTGGCAATGATCTGGTTCACGGTACGGCCGCGCTGACGCAGGCTCAGACCCAGATCGCCGTGCAAAAGGCTCTGCATGTAGTTGACGTACTGCACACTCAGCGGCTTATCAAGGCCATACTTTTCGGCCAGAGCCTGCTGAGCAGCGGCACTGATGGACTTTTCTGCCACGAACGGGCCACCGGGGACCAGGTTCATGACAAAAAAGGTAACCGTGGCCACAATGAAGATACTGAAGATACCCATTGCGACACGCTTGATGATGTACTTTGCCATCGTTTGATGCCACTCCAATCCTATCAATGAATTACTGTTTTTGCTCTCAGGCCGAGCCACACTTTCCCGCAGTCCGCCAGCCTCACACATAGCGGACGTCTGTCCTTGGCACGCGGACAGAAAAGCGAATAATAAAACGATGGCATCTTGCGGTTGCACAAACACCATCGTCCATACCCGAGAAACACTCTATCTATTATAAGGATAACCACGATTTTTGTCAATTTACATGAAAAGAATTCACTTCATTATAGCAAAGCATGAGTGAAATCTTATACTTTATACAAATTTCCTGTATATTAGTAGGTAAAAGTGCTACTTTTCCGGCCTTTTGGGGGATTGTTCCGTTGGTGCGTACAATCCGCCCTCCCCTGTCGGCGTAAAAGGCAGCGTCTCTGCCGCAGAGTCATCCCTCCATGTCCTTGGCATTTTTCTCCATATTACAGCAAAAAGGCAAAACAAAACCATCCGCAGCCCCTTTCCGGCACAGTCAGTGCCCGGGAGATGTGCTGCGGATGGTCCGTGGTCGTTTTGCGGGTCAGGAGTACAGTTTTGCGGTCAGCCGGGAGTACATGGCGCTCTTCTGTGCCTTATAGGAGGCCATGGCCTGATCCGCCAGTGCGGTGCTCTGGCCGTTGGCGGTCAGAATGGCGCGCATCTGGCTGACGATGCTCTCCACTTCCTTATCATAGGAGGCCTGCATCGCGTACAGTCTGCCGCTTCTTGCCAGCACGATGGAGATCTTGCGCGCCTGTGTCTGCTGAGACTCTGGCAGCGATTTGAACTCTGCCTTTGCTCCGGCAATGCAGCTGTTCAGCTCTGCCTCGGCGCGCGCTTTGACGCTGTACAGCTGCTTCAGCAGCGCCTTAACCTCGGCCTCGTAGGAGGCTTCCTGTTTGCCGGAGGAGGACGACGGTTTTTTTGTACCGGAATTGGCTGTACCGGCAGTCTCCTGCTTGCTGGAGGACGCTGTACTGCTGCTCTCCGTCCGGGAGGCAGATGCCGCCGGAGAAGTATCAGAATTCGCCGGGGAGGAAACCGCACCTGTCTCCTGCTGCGGAGCGCTGGCGGATGCCTCCTGTTCCCCGCTGCCGGACGCAGCGGCTTCGTCTGCCAGTTCCTCCAGCGTGATCTCACCGCTGAGCAGCTTATCGATCTCATCATCCGTCAGGGTGACCTGTGTGCTGTCCGCCGGGGCATCCGGCAGGGTTTCAGGAATACCGGCTGCCATACTGTGGAGGTAGAACAGCACGCCAAGAACAGCTGCTGCCAGCAGAGCCACCAGCGCGCCCAGCACGATCAACACGATTTTCAGGACCTTATTTTTCTTCATACTAAAATCCGCTGCCCGGGCAGAGTAATTCTCTGCCCGGGCAGTTTTCTCCTTACTTTAGGATCAGACCCACATGCCCAAAAACTTTTTGGGCTGATGCAGGGTCGCCGCGTCCAGTTCCTGATCATGGAACAGTTCATCACCGTTGCGCACGATGCGGGCAGCAGTTTTCTTGCCCAACAGCTTTTCCAGCTGCTGCACTCCCTGTGCCATGCGGGGCGGGCGCTTGTCCGGGGAATGGGTGTCGGTGGAGATGACATGAACCAATCCCCACTGGATGAACTTACACAACTTTTTGCAGAGCTTAGGCTCCAGCAGTGCTCCTGCGTTGATCTGCGCATAGGCACCGGCGGCTACCCAGTCGTACAGCAGGGTGGGATCCTCCAGCACATAGGGGTAGCGCTCGATATGCGCGATCAGCGGCACGATGCCCTGCTGCTGCAGATTGTACAGGGTCTGCCGGATAAAATGCGGCTTGTGGGTGGTGGGGAATTCCAGCAGCAGATAAGCGGTGTCCCCCATGCACAGCGCCCGGGTGTCCAGCTCGCACAGGCCGGGCGAGAAGAACACCTCCGCCCCCAGTTTGAAATCAAACTGCATGGGCTGCCCCTCCAGCGCTGCGGTCAGCTGTTCAAAGGCAGCCTGCCGCTTTGCCGTAAAGGCTTCCACTGTGGTACGCTCGCTGTTGAAGTGGCTGGTGAACGCAATATTGCGCACACCGTCCTCGTATTCCCTGCGCAGCAGCTCCAGCGAGACTGCTGTATCCTTTGCGCCGTCATCCATGCCGGGCAGAATGTGACAATGCAGATCGGTCATAGCAGTGCTTCCTTATTATTTACCGGCAGTGGCATCCTGCTTGCCGTAGGCATAGTTGTAGTTGTAAGCATAGCTGTATGCGTAGCTGGAGCCCTTGAGTGCCTTCTTCATGTCGTAGCGGGTCAGCACGCTGCCCAGCACCCGGACACCGGCATCCTGCAGCTTTTTCACTGCGCCGCGCACCGCATCGGCGGGGGCGTAGTCCGAGCGCACAACGAAAACCGCGCCGTCCACATAGCGGCCGATGACGGCTGCATCGGTGACCACGGACACCGGGGGTGCATCAAAGATGACCACATCGAACTTTTCCCGCAGGGTGTTGACCATGGCCTGCATCTGCGGCTGGCTCAGCATCTCGGAGGGGTTCGGCGGCGGGGTACCGGCGGGCAGGAAGGTCAGATTCATTTCCTTCAGTTCATGCAGCGCCTCGTCCAGCGTGCACTGGTTGGACAGCACGTTGGAAACGCCCTTTACGTTGTGACCGGCCTTCAGATAGCGGTGCAGCACCGGCTTGCGCAGGTCGCAATCCACCAGAGCCACCTTTTTGCCGCTTTCGGCCATCGTCATCGCCAGATTGACTGCCACGTTGCTCTTGGACTCTTCCGGCACGGTACTGGTGATGACCAGCGTGTGCACGTCCATGGAGCCCGCCATAAAGTCCAGATTGGTGCGCAGAGACTTGTAAGCCTCCACATAGCCAAAGGGCATCCCCTTATCGGTGATCAGCTGCAGGGTACGGTGCTCGCCGTCAGTTTTGTTCTTTTTGTTAAACAGATTCCACATCGTCTTACACCTCCGGGATCAGGCCCAGCACGGGCAGGCCGAGCTTCTTCTGAACATCTTCGTCATCCACAATGGTATCGTGCAGCAGGTGTGCCAGCACCAGCACGCCGCACACCACCACAGCGCCCAGCAGACCGGCCAGCACAACGTACTTCTTGGTCTGGGGGAACACCTTGTTGGGATCGATGATCACATCGCTCACCGCCTTGCAGGAACCGGCTTCCACCTTTTCCACCAGCACATCGGGCACGATGTCGGCAATGGTCTGGGCGATCTCGCCTGCGCGCTCTGCATCTGTATCGGTGACCGTGATCTTCATGATCTGGGTAGCGTCCACATCGGCAACATCCACCATGTCGTACAGCTCGGCGTAGGTCATGTCCAGATCCAGTTTGTCGATCACCTCGTTCAGCACGGTGTTGCCCTTGATGATGACCGCATAGGTGCTGATCAGGTTCTTAGCAGAATTGAAGTTATCACTGGTAAAGGTGGAGGAGTTATCCTGCCGGGTATTCACGATCATATTGATAGAAGCCTGATACTTGGGTGTAAGCGCAAACACGCACACCAGCAGGCAAATCAGCGCTGCCGCAACAGCTGCTGCCACGATCTGCACAGCATGCGCCCACAGCAGGCGGGCCAGTTCCATCAGATCAATGGTCTCCTCGTCCTCCGTGCTCCGGAGCGACTGTCCCATAGTTGCTTTTTCGTCCATAATAGCGAAACTCACCTTTCTTGTTTTCCGCAGTGCAAGAAATGTACACCGGGTTCCTATAGATACACATTCGTTTTATAATGATAGCACATCTTGTTGTATTTTACAAGTAAAAATGCCATTTTCTGCCGGCAAATATATGGACAAAATATGCCCTGCCCCGTACAAAAAAGGCATCCGTAGCACATGGATGGCTGCGGATGCCTTCGTTTTACAGATTTTTAGCGAATACGCTTAGCGGGAGCCCTTATCGTAGGGGATACCCTCGGCCTTGGGCGCCATGCTGTTCTTGGAAGTGAATGCCAGAATGACCATGGAGGCCACAAAGGGCATCATATTATAGATGTTGCTGGACCAGTGCAGCTGCGCAAGGAAGGTAGAGTCTGCAATGTTGGCAAGGCTCTTGAACACGGCAAAGAACATGGCCGCGCCAAAGATGTGGAAAGGCTTCCACTGGCCAAAGATCATAACTGCCAGTGCCAGAAAGCCTGCACCGGCCACGCCGACTTCAAAGTTCCAAGTCTGCACCGGGGGCACGATATACGCCAGACCGCCGACGGCGCCCAGCGCACCGGAAAGGATGACACCGGCGTAGCGCATCTTGTAAACGTTGATGCCCACCGAGTCCGCAGCCTGCGGATGCTCGCCGCAGGCACGCAGACGCAGGCCGAAGCGGGTCTTATACAGCACGATGTAGCTGACCACCAGCAAGATCAGCCCCAACGGCACGAACACGCTGAGTTCCAGCCCGCCGATGCTGAACAGGAAGGGCTTGTTGGAATAGTTCAGCTTGGCGCTGCCGCTCTCGCTGAAGTACTTGGAGATGACCACGGCAATGGCGGTGGCCAGCAGGTTCAGTGCCGTGCCGCCGATGGTCTGGTCCGCCTTCAGGTTGATAGAGGCAAAGGCCAGCAGCAGGCTGTAGATCACGCCCGCCAGCGCTGCCACCAGAATGGAGATCAGCACCACAAGGAAGGGCGACAGGCTTGCAGGCAGCATGGTCAGGGTAAGCACACCGGCCACGCCGCCGATGACCATGATGCCCTCCAGTGCAATGTTGATGATGCCGGAATGTTCGCTGAACATACCGCCCAGTGCCACCAGCATCAGCACGATACCGTACAGCAGGGTATATTTGATCAGAAGCAGCATATTACTTGCCCTCCTTTTTGGTCTTTTCTGCGGCAGGCGCAGGCTCTGCGTTCACATTGGTCTTTTCGGCATTCCGGAACAGCAGGCTCTGGATCTTGCCGCGGAACAGCATGGAGAATGCGCACAGGTAGATGATGATGCCGCTGATCAAATCCGAGATCTCAGTGGGGTAAAACTTGGTGGACAGGAAGGAGCCGCCGACCGAGATGTGGGAGATGAACAGCGCAGAGAACACGGTGCCAATGGGGTTGGAGCTTGCCAGCAGTGCCACCGAGATACCGTTGAAGCCCATGCCCGGCAGGCTGGTGGAGTTCAGCGGGTTCCACTGGGACACGTTGGACAGATAGAACAGGCCTGCGCCGAAGCCCGCCAGCGCACCGGCAATGGCCATGGAGAGGATGATGTTCTTCTTCTCGTTGATACCGGCGTAGCGGGCAGCGCTCTTGTTCAGGCCGACCGCCTTCAGCTCATAGCCAAAGGTGGTCTTGTTCAGCACCACCCAGATCAGGATGGCCACCGCCGCTGCCAGGAAGATGGCAATGGTGGTGCTGTTGGTCTGGAACAGCTTGTTCAGGCCGAAGTCCGGGATCAGGGACTGGGCAAAATCGGCGTTTTTGCTCAGGTTCAAAGTACGGGTGTTGCGCACGTCGTACATGGGGCCGGTGCCGTTCTGGTAGATGAGTTCATTTACCAGATACAGGCCGATCCAGTTGAACATGATGGAGGTAATGACCTCGTTGATGTTGAAGTAGGCCTTGAAGAAACCGGGGATGGCACCCCACAGACCGCCCAGAATAGCCGCAGCCAGCAGGCAGACGAACCAGGGCAGCTTGAGCATGATGGCGCAGTAGAGGGCACCGTAAGCGCCCAGCGTATACTGACCGGCTGCACCGATGTTGAACAGGCCGGTCTTGAAGGCAAAGGCCACGGACAGACCGGTCATGATCAGGGGTGCGGCATTGGCCAGCTCCTTGCCCACGCCGTAGGGGGCATCGTGGAAACCGCCCTTGATGATGCGCACAAAGCCATCGCCCCATGCGTGTGCGGGGTTGATGGCTACCAGCACCAGAAAGCCCACCAGCAAACCAATCAGGATGCACAGCAGTGCAGCCAGCACGCTGGTAACAGAGCTTTGCAGGCTGCCGCTGCGGGAAAGTTTTTTCTTATTCATGTGTTACTGCTCCTCCTTTCCCTGCTTGCGGGCACCTGCCATATACAGACCCAGCTCCTGCACGGTGGTGGTCTTGGGGTCAAACTCGCCCACGATCTCGCCCTCGTACATGACCAGGATGCGGTCGGACAGGTTCATGACCTCGTCCAGCTCCAGGCTGACCAGCAGCACGGCAGTGCCCTTGTCACGCTCTGCCACGATCTGCTTGTGGATATACTCAATGGCACCCACGTCCAGGCCGCGGGTGGGCTGCACGGCAATCAGCAGCTTGGGATCCCTGTCGATCTCACGGGCAATGATCGCCTTCTGCTGGTTGCCGCCGGACATGCTGCGCACGATGGTGGAGCTGCCCTGGCCGCTGCGCACGTCGTACTGTGCGATCAGCCGGTCGGAGTACTCACGCACTTTATCCGAACGGATGAAGCCGCCCTTCTGGAACTCCGGCTGCCAGTAGCGCTGCAGCACCATGTTGTTTTCCAGGCTGTAATCCAGCACCAGACCGTGCTTGTGACGGTCCTCCGGGATATGGCTCATGCCGTCCTTGGAACGCTGGCGGATGGTGGCGTGGGTAATATCCTTGCCATCCAGCGTGATCTTGCCGTTGGTCAGCTTTTCCAGACCGGTCAGGCCGTAGACAAACTCGGTCTGGCCGTTGCCCTCAATGCCCGCCAGACAGACGATCTCACCGGCGTGCACCTGGAAGGTGACATCCTTCACCGAGTCTTTCTTGCGCTGGTCGTTGTGCATGGTCACGTTCTGCACGTCCAGCACCACGGCACCGGGATTTGCAGGCTGCTTTTCCACCTGCAGCTGCACATCGCGGCCCACCATCATGCGGGAAAGTTCTTCCTTGGTGGTGTCCTTGATGTCCACGGTGCCCATGTATTTGCCCTTGCGCAGCACGGTGCAGCGGTCGGCCACGGCCATGATCTCGTTCAGCTTGTGGGTGATGAACAGGATGGACTTGCCCTCCTTCTTGAACCCGCGCATGATCTCCATCAGCTCGTCGATCTCCTGCGGGGTCAGCACAGCGGTGGGCTCGTCAAAGATCAGGATCTCGTTGTCGCGGTACAGCATCTTCAAAATCTCTACGCGCTGCTGCATACCCACCGAGATATCGCTGACCAAGGCGTCCGGGTCCACCCGCAGGCCGTACTTTTCGCTCAGCGCCATCACCTTTTTGCGTGCCTCGGCCTTCTGCAAAAAGCCCATCTTGTTGGGTTCCACGCCCAGAATGATGTTGTCCAGCACGCTGAAGCATTCCACCAGCTTGAAGTGCTGGTGCACCATGCCGATGCCCAGTGCATTTGCATCGTTGGGGTTGCGGATGGCGACCTCCTTGCCGTTCTTGCGGATCTGACCAGCTTCCGGCTGGTACAGGCCGAACAGCACGCTCATCAGCGTACTTTTGCCGGCGCCGTTCTCGCCCAGCAGGGCGTGTACCTCGCCTTTGCGCAGCTGCAGGGTGATATCATCGTTTGCCTTGATCCCAGGGAATTCCTTGGTAATGTGGAGCATCTCGATCACAAAATCCTCTGCCAATCTGCTCACTCTCCTTTCGTGCCATAGCGACACCTATACTATTCTATCTTTCATTATACCTGATTTTCGACAGTTTGCACACGGCTTTTTTCACTTTTGGCAAAAAGTACAGAGAATAGTATTACTTTTGCAGCATTCTGGCGGAATCTTCCTGCATTTTTGCTGTTCCCCCGCTGCTGAAGCCATATATACAAAAACAGGGTGCTCCTGCCTGTTGGAGCACCCTGTTCTGAAAGGGACATATAATTCATTGGCAGGCAAGCCTGCCACCGGACAACAGAATGTTTGTGCTGTGCTTACTGGATGTAGTTGACAGTGGTGAACTCGCTGACGGTGGGCTTGGTAGCATCGTCGGAGCTGTTGTCCACAGTGATCTCGCCATTCTTGATCTTGTCCTTGACTTCCTCGTACTCGTCCTTGGTGAAGGTCTCGAAGTTCCAGCTGTCGTCTGCGGTGGGCAGGCCGATGTAATCGCCATCCTCCAGACCGAAGTTGCCGTTGGAAGCAGCGATGTCAGCCCAAGAGCCAGCCTCGATGTCAGCCAGAGCGGTGTTGACAGCCTCGCTCAGGCCCTTCATGGCAGAGGTGATGAACGGGTTGTAAGCATAGGTGCCGTCAGCCACGCCATTTGCACCGATGTAGTTCTGGTCAACGTCAACGCCGATGACATAGCCGTTGTTCTTCAGAGCAGCTTCCACAGCGGAGGTGTAGATGCCGCCGCCGCAGGCGAAGACGACCTGCGTGCCGTTGGAGTACCAGCCCTCCATACGGGAGGTGATGTTGGCATCGCCGTAGAACTGGCCGCCGTAGAAGTAGTTGATGTCAATGTTGGTGCCCAGCTCCTTTGCAGCAGCGTCAGCGCCCTGCACATAGCCGTAGCCGTAACGGATAACGGCGGGCACAGCCATGCCGCCCAGGAAGCCCAGCTTGGTGTAGCCGTCCTTAACAACGGCGTAACCTGCCAGATAGCCTGCCTGCTCCTCCTTGAAGGTGATGCAGTAGCAGTTGGCGGGGATGCTGTCGGTGCCGATATCGCCCTGGGTCACATCGATAGCGATGAACTTGATGTCGGGGTACTGCTCAGCAGCCCATGCCAGAGATGCGCCGTACAGGTAGCCAACGCAGACGATAACGTCGGCGCCGTCGTTGACAGCCTGACGGATCATGGTCTCGCGATCCTCATCGGAAGCATCGGAATCGGGGATGTAGTACTGGCAGTTGTCGCCCATGTAGCTGGAAACAGCAGCCCAGCAAGCCTGGTTGAAGCTCTCATCATCGATCGTGCCAGTATCGCAGGTCAGAGCGACCTTAGCGATCTTCTCAGCGCCGTCTGCTGCGCCGGAAGCGGCGGAAGAGCTGGCAGCTGCGGAAGAAGCAGTGCTGGTAGAGGAAGCGGAGGAACCGCCGCAGGCGGTCAGAGCAGCGGCAGCGGCAGCAGCACCGGCCACAGCCAGAAAGTTACGACGAGAAATCTTCATAAGAAACTCTCCTTTTATTTTAAAAAATTGCGTCAAATGAATGAAATGTGCACTCTGGCACATCTACTGGCTCAAGTATAGCGGGTGGAAGTGACAGATGCAAGCAATTTCCGATTACAAATTCTTTACAAATCCCTTGTATAATTTATAAAAAAGTAATGCTTATTCACCAAATTTCCCCTGCTTGCGCTGTTTTTCGCAGAAGGACAGTTACTTTCCTTCCACGGCGCTGTTGCCCGCCACGTTGGAGGGGCCAAAGCCGAAGGGCAGCAGCTCGTCCATGCT
>ENA-UOJF01001637-UOJF01001637.1-human-gut-metagenome-genome-assembly--contig:-P74-NODE-1637-length-14446-cov-7.020707_pt1 | contig 14446 bp, 10 predicted proteins | sample MGYA00242344_ERZ723891 | MGnify/ENA metagenome assembly ERZ723891 | reverse complement strand
GGACCCCCCGGAGATTCGTGACGCTTCGGCGTGTTCGAGTGACGGCATGCGTGGTCTCGTTGACGCTCGCCTCGACGCTCGCATTCGGCGTAGGCGCGCGCAAAACCGTGGCTCTGACCATCGATGGCGAAACCACCACCGTAACCACATACGCGATGAGCGTCGACCGTCTGCTGCAGGAACGCGGCGTGAAGGTCAAAACGCATGATCTCGTGGAATCCACCAGCCCCACCAGCATGCTGAGCAACCATGACGTGGTGACGGTACGAAGCGCCTACCAGACCACCATCACCATCAACGGGCAGGAAGTGCCCTTCTGGACAGTGGCGACCAGCGCCGAACAGCTGATCGGATTCTTCGAACAAAACGAAGCAGACGCGGCAAAAGTCACCGTCAATATCGACAACGTGTACAACAAACTCACCGGCGGACTGATCATCAACCAAAACGGGCCGGTCACCGTCATCGCAGACGGGCAAAGCTCCGAATCGCCGAATGGCAAACTGCCGGCGGCCTCCATTCTTGACTCCAAAGGCATCACGCTGAACAAGGAGGATCGCGTCAGCGTCGAAAAAGACAACGGCGAAACGATCCTGCGCGTCCGCCGCGTGACGCACGGCGAGGAAACACGCACGAAAGCGGTGCCTTTCGGCACGCAAACCATCGTCGACCCCAGCCTGCAGCCCGGCGAAGTCGTAGTCAGGCAGGAAGGCGAGGACGGCGAAATCCAGCAAACGTACGACGTCACGTACGTGGACGGCGAGAAGGAAAGCGAGACGCTGACCAACAAAACGACCACGAAAATCGCCCTCGATCAGATTATCGCAGTAGGACCGGCAGCATCTTCCGACGATTCGGGATCGGATGACGGATCCGGCAATTCCGGAGATACCGGCAATTCCGATAATTCCGGAAAGAACGACAATTCGAACAAGAACAACAATTCCGATAATTCCGACAAGAAAGACGATCCGAACAGTAATTCCGGCAATACGGATAATTCAGACGACAACAAGAAGGACGATTCCGGATCGAAAACGGACCCGGATCCGACGCCAACTCCAGACCCGACCCCCACGCCAACGCCGGACCCGACCCCCACGCCGGATCCGACGCCCACCCCGACACCGCAACCTTCCGATCCTTCGGCAGGATGCCGCCTCTATCACCCCTCCCCCGCGCAGGCACAGGCCTACGCGGCCGGAGCCGCGGCGCAATATGGCTGGACCGGGCAAAACTGGACCGATCTGGTGAAACTGTGGACGCGTGAATCGAGCTGGCTGTGGTATGCGGAAAACGCATCTTCCGGAGCCTACGGCATCCCGCAGTCGCTTCCTGGCAGCAAAATGGCGGCATTCGGCGCAAACTGGCGTGACGATGCGGCCGTGCAGATCGACTGGGGCCTGAGCTACATCGCGCAACGCTACGGCAGCCCGTCGAAGGCATGGGAGCATTCCGAGCAGGTCGGATGGTATTAAACAACGCCGATCGCAACAATACGCAAACGCAACAGCGCACACTTTTCATACCAGTTGAACGGATAATGAGGTAATGACAGAACACGCGAACGAAACCAACGCAACCGACGAAACCGCGCAAGGCCGCCTGTTGGGGGCTGCCGACATTCGGCGTATCGCGGCCGAGGCCGGTATCAGCCCGACGAAAAAATTCGGGCAGAATTTCGTAATCGACCCGGGCACGGTTCGTCGTATCGTGCGCGAGGCAGGTGTGACCGCCGACGATCATGTGCTGGAAGTCGGACCTGGACTCGGTTCACTGACATTGGCGATTTTGGAAACCGGCGCCACGATGACCGCCGTGGAGATCGACCCGCCCGTTGCGGAACGACTGCCCGGCACCATCGCCGAATTCATGCCGGATGCGGTGGATCGTTTCCGCGTGGTCAATCGCGATGCGTTGACCGTGACGCCGGAAAATCTGCCTGATTTCCAAAATGATGATTCGTTTACACTGGTCGCCAATCTGCCATACAACGTGGCCACGCCGATTCTGCTGACCTTGCTGGAACGTTTCGACAATCTCGGCACGTTCCTCGTGATGGTGCAGAAGGAAGTCGCGGACCGACTGAGCGAAAAGCCCGGTTCAAAGATCTACGGCACTCCAAGCGTGAAGCTCGCTTGGTATGGTACCGCGGAACGTGTGGGCATTATCGGGCGCAATGTGTTCTGGCCGGCACCGAATGTGGATTCCGCGCTGGTGCTGTTCAAACGATATGAGGGCGGGCACACGCCTTCGGCCAACAATCCCGACGGTTCCGTAGTGGACCGCGAAAACGTGTTCCGTCTTATCGACGCCGCATTCGGCCAGAGGCGCAAAACCCTGCATGCCGCGTTGAAGAAGATCGTGCCCTCCGAAGCGTTCGAGCAGGCGGGCATCGATCCGACGCGCCGTGGCGAAACGCTTGCCATCGACGAATTCGTGGCATTGGCACGAGCCGTGGGCGAGGTGTCGCAAGCATGAGCGACGCCAACACCGCAATCAACACGGTCAGCGTGGACTGCCCGGCGAAAACGAATCTGACCCTGCACGTAGGCAGGCCACGCAGCGAATGGGGTGGCCGACACGAGCTCGACACCATCTACTGCGCCGTCGGCGTGTACGACACCGTCACCACCAGTCGCAAAAAGCCCGGATCCGGTTTCTCCCTGAATCTTGAAGGTGCCTATCTTGGCGATCTGGCCTCCTCCGGCAGCGACATGCGACGCAACCATGCCGTACTCGCCCTGTTCGCCATGGCCGAAGCGAGCGGCCATGAACCGGATGTGGCGTTGAACATTGAAAAACGCATTCCCGTTGGCGCGGGCATGGCAGGAGGTTCCGCGGATGCGGCCGCCACGATTCTGGCATTGAACACGCTATGGAATCTTGATTGGTCCATTGAACGGTTGCAACAGGTTGCCGCCACATTGGGCGCGGATATGCCGTTCTGCCTGACCGGAGGCTATGCGCGAGGCACCGGCTTCGGCGAGCAGATCGAACAACTCAGCGAAAACAGCGACGCCGTGCTGGAACTGACGGATCAGGGCTTTGCAGGCCGTCTGCTGGTCGGCGCGTATCAGGCGGAACTGCGCACGCCGGAAGTGTATGCCATGTTCGACCAAATCGGCGCCGGCGCAACCGACAACAATCATCTGCAACAGGCGTCGATCTCACTGCATCCACGCAGCGGACAGGCGATCGACGAAGCGTTGCAGGCAGGCGCCAAGCAGGCGTTCGTCTCCGGATCCGGCCCTTCCGTAATCGCATTCGTGCCAACCGACGATGCGGCACGCGCCGTGCAGTCGGCATGGCAACAAAGCCGTTGCGTCGACCGCATCATCGCCACCAAGGCACCGGCCCATCCGATTGTGCATATCATCGCGTAACAGTAAGGTTGAAGTCAACCGATTTTTGGAGAAGGACTCGTACATGACTCAGGCTAACGACGAGCGCGCCGCGCGCAAACAGTACATTCGCCGCCGTCAAAAGGTGGTGTTCACCATCACCGGCACCATTTTGACGATCGCATTGGTGATTTCCCTGCTGTTCTTCTTCCATGTTGGAGGATTGGGCAATGTCAAGTCGGCCGCGGTACAGCCGAATTACGGCCAGCAGGCCCCTTGCGCAGCACAGGAACAGGACGGCAGCAAAGGCAAGTACGTGGAAAACCGCAACATCACCGTGCGCGTGCTCAACGGCACTGAATTCGCCGGCTTCGCGCAAGCCGTCAGCAGCGCGTTGCAGAACCGCGAGTTCAACACCCAGGCAGCCGGCAACTACACCAGCTCCAAAGTGGAACGCACGATGATCATCTTCGGCAAGAACGCCATCAATCAGGCGTACACGGTGAACAGCAACTTCACCGACGCGACGATGGTGATGGACGATCGTGAGGATATGCTGATCGACGTTGTGGTTGGCGCGACTTTCGACAATCTGCAGAATCAGAAGAAGGTGCCGACCGCCGGCAAGGAGATCGACAGCTTCGAGGGATGCGTTACCGTCGACAAGATGACCGACGTACAGAAGGCCCCCGAACACGACGCCGTGTGATTTGCAGATTTTTTGATTTGCAGATTTTCGGATTGACCTCACGATTTCGATTTTTCACCGAAAATCAAGGTCGTGAGGTCAATTCTTATAGTCGTGGGTTAAATCGCGGGCGAAATCCTCTAGAGAATACCCCCGAAACCGCACTTTTCGGAACCGACTGACCTCACGATTCTATTTTTTTCCCGAAAAATCGAATCGTGCGGTCATAGAATCCAAATCGTGAGGTCAGCAAGCAGACTACTCGGCCTGCTGTTCCTCATACCAACGGTTCAACTCGGCAACAGCGACATCACGCTCGACCGGGCCGTTATCGAGGCGATATTCCAGCATGTGCTTGTACGCCTTGCCAACCAGCGGTCCCGGGTCAATGCCGAGCAGCTGCATGATTTCGTCACCGTTCAGATCAGGGCGGATCGCGTCGAAATCCTCCTTCTCCTTCAGATCGCGCACGCGCTGTTCCATCTCGTCCATCGCCGACGAGAACACCATGGCCTTGCGCTTGTTCTGCGTGGTCGCGTCGGCACGCGTAAGGCGGTTCAGGCGCTCATACAGCGGACCCGCATCCTTGACGTAACGACGGACCGCGGAATCCGTCCACGGCTCCTCCACGTAGCCATGGAAGCGCAAGTGCAGATTGACCAGCTCGCTGACGTCCTCGACCATATGATGGTCGAAATGCAATGCCTTAAGGCGCTTGCGGGTCATTTTCGCGCCGACCGCATCATGATGATGGAAGCTCACCTTGCCACCCGATTCGAAACGACGCGTCTTCGGCTTGCCGATATCGTGCATCAGCGCGGCCAAACGCAACGTCAGATCCGGTGCCGGCACAGGGCCGTCCGGGCCGGTTTCGAGGGCAACCGCACGATCAATGACGATCATGGTGTGCTCGAACACGTCCTTATGACGATGATGTTCGTCGATTTCGAGCTGCAATGCCGGAATTTCCGGGAAGACGATATCGGCAAGACCGGAATCGACCAGCGCTTCGATACCTGCGCGCGGGCGATCGGACAGCAGCATTTTGACCAGTTCGTCGCGTACGCGCTCAGCGGAAACGATTTCAATGCGATCGACCATGTCGGTCAGCGCTTCAGCGGTTTCCGGTTCGATACGGAAGCCCAGTTGCGCCACGAAACGTACGGCGCGCATCATGCGCAGCGGATCGTCGTCAAACGACTGGCGAGGATCGACCGGCGTGCGCAACACGCCCTTGGCCAAATCGTTCGCGCCGCCGAACGGATCGACGAATTCCAATTCCGGCACACGCAACGCCATGGCATTCACCGTGAAATCACGGCGGGAAAGATCGCCTTCCAGCGTGTCGCCATAATTGACTTCCGGCTTGCGCGAGTCGGGGTCATACGTGTCGGAACGGTAGGTCGTTACCTCAACCTGCACTTCCGTGCCATCCTCACGCCTGCGCATGGCGCCCAACGTGCCGAATTTACGGCCCATATCCCAAAAGCCATCGCGCCCGAAACGGCGCAAAATGTGTTCAAACTGCTCAGGACGCGCCGATGTGCAAAAATCCAAATCATGCGATTTACGATGCAACAGCAGGTCTCGAACGGGACCTCCCACCAACGCCAATTCATAGCCTTCCGCGGCGAACATACGCCCTAATTCAATGGCCTCTGGCCACACTTCGAAGTTCACGCCATCCCTTTCCGGCACCACAAGTTTCTGCCTTACCAGCATACCGTTACCCCACCTGCACACAGAATTGAGTATGGTTGGAATCATGATTACGCCCGCAGACCTTGCACGCATGCTTGCCCATGCTGCGGACGACCATGCCCAAAATCCGATGGAACCGGACAAACTGCTGTACACATCGCAGTCCGTTTCCTTGCGGCAAGAGACCATCATCACGCCCAACGCACCCACCCCGGCAATAATGCCGCAGCGGCGCGCCACGGACGGTCCGACCACGTTCGCCTCGCTCGACGCGCAGGAACTGCCGGTAGTGCGCGAATATTCGGCGGGAGGTCTCGTATTCGACGACAAGGGCCGTGTGGCGATCATCGCACGCCACTCGCGTAGCGGACATTTGGAATGGTGCCTGCCGAAAGGTCATATCGAAAAAGGCGAAACACCGCAGCAAACCGCCGTTCGCGAAGTTCACGAGGAAACAGGAATCCTAGGTGAAGTGGTCGATTCCATCGCCACCATCGACTACTGGTTCACCGGAACCAGCCAGCGCGTGCACAAGCTGGTGCATCATTTCGCATTGCGTCAGATCGGCGGCGAGTTGACGGTGGAAGGCGACCCGGATCATGAGGCGGAAGACGCGATTTGGGTGGATTTTGCTGATTTGGACGACGTTCTCAGCTACCCGAACGAACGAAAGATAGCATGGTTGTACGCAAGGAAACTCAACAGACAGGCGTGAAGGTGAATCAACCCGCACAACGGAACGTTCCGCACGGCATGCGTGCGCTTTCGGCAATCCTCGCCATGGTTATGACCATGGCGTTGATGTTGTTATACGCACCTGTGCCGAAAGCCGAAGCCGAAGAAACACAGGAATCGCAATCCGGCACCATGCTGTCGATCGACTCCTCCACCGCCGTGCTGACCGACACTTCCGGCTATCATTTGAGCGCGACGGTGACCAACACCACCGATCAGGAAATCCCTTCAGGCACGCTCACCCTTGCCATGAACGCCTTCTACACGTTCGTGTCGCGCAACGATATCCAGGAATGGTCGGAAGGCATCGGGCAGATTCCCACGCCCAATATCGTTGGGCAGAGCGAGGTTCCCGCGCTTCAACCGGGAGCTTCGGCGAACGTGCACATCGACGCGGACTCGAATCAGGAGACGCTGGCGTCCGTCAACTCCTGGGGGCCGAAACCGGTCACGCTCAGTTATGGGGCCAATGGCGTTCAACAAGACGAAGCGCACACTTTCGCAACACGGACCGGAGCTGGAATCAATACCCCCGACACGCCCGCGATGAATATCACCATCGTGCAGCCGCTCGAAGCGCAAGGATGGACCACCGACAACACCATGCTGGAACAGCTCGTCAACAAAGGTGGCGTCACCTCCGCGGAACTCTCGAAAATCGCCGTTCCCGGCAAAGAAGACGAGGCACGACTCAAGTCGCTGGAACAGACGTTCACCAAGCATGACAAACTGCAGGTGGTGGCCGATCCAACCTATCTGAAGGCGATGCCGATGCCGACGCAAGTCGACGGCATCACGCAACCGGCCCTGTTCGACATCACCGCCTATTCCGCGCTGAACGACAGCAAAACCTATGATTCGGCAGGCGTCGGCACCTCGCAATGGAACGCCGAACAGGCCTTGAAAAACCATCAATCGGCGTTGGGTGACCCGAACGCGAGTATGACCACGTATGCATGGCAGGGCACCGGCAATTGGACTGCAGACGCGCTGGCGAAAGCCAAGCAGCAGGGGTACGACACCGTCATCGCCACGCATGATTTCGAAGAGGATGATGCGGCCACCGCGGAAACCGGCAAGACCGTAGTAACCACCGACGCCGGCGACATCACCGTACTGACCGCGCAAAGCGTGCTTTCCAACCTTGCACAAGGCAAGGCGACCAGTGCCGACGCCGAAGCGGACGGCGAGGGAACAACGGCCGGGCGTCTCGCGCGATTCGTCGCGCAAAGCGCGTTCTACCAGATGGAGCAGCCGTATTCGGAACGCAATCTGCTGGTCTGCCTGAACGGCAACTCTGATCCGGCCGTCGTGGACGCACTGATGACGGACGTCGAACAATCGCCATGGCTGAACATCACCGATCTGAACACGCTCAACAACGCCGACCCCGCCTTGAGCGGCGACGATGCAGCCGCGATCGTGCCGCAATCCGACGGAATCAATGATGCGACGCAAGCCAATCTCAGGCAGACGCTCAACACACTGGCAGCCTCGACAAACGACATCAAACGATTCAACGCATCCATCCTCACCGACGTCGCCGACGATGCCAAGCAGGCCCCCGCAGGCCTCAAAGCGTGGCGCAGGCAGCTCGTCAACGCGCACGGCATCATGGCCCTGCACGCGCTAGGCGGCGAAAATCCAGCCGGAAGCACCATGGTGGAAGGAGCCGGGCAACTGGCGTCCCTGCTCATCAACGGCGTGGCCATCACACCGACGGAAAACGTCAACGTGGTCAGCGAAACCGCGCAAATGCCCGTTACCATCAGCAACAGCCACCCCTATCCGGTCACGGTAAAAGTCTCATCATTGACCAACTCCATGCAGATCGTCACTTCGCGTTTCGACACCGTGGAAGTGCCCGCGCACGGCGAAGCCCAAGTGGCGTTCATTATCCGCGTAGCCACCTCCGGCACCGCGGACGCCACGCTCAGCCTGCAGGACAGGCAGGGCATCACATTCGGAGCGACACAAACCACCCACATCACCAGCGCATTGCAGATCAGCGACAAAACCGGCTTCATCATCATCGGCATCGCCGTGCTGCTTGGAGCTTTGGGACTGTGGCGCCAATCCCACCGTAAGAAGGATCCAGACGAATGAGTTCTTCCGTTGGCCGTAATTCACTGATCATGGCCTCCGGCACCGCGGCCTCGCGCGTGACCGGGCAAATCCGTACCATTCTGCTCGCTTGGGCTTTAGGCACCACCGGCTATGCGGCGAACGCCTACCAAGCCGGATCCATGATTCCGCAGGTGATCTACACCTTGGTTTCCGGCGGTATTTTCAACGCCGTGCTCGTGCCGCAGATCGTACGCACGTTGAAGGCAAAAGACGCCGAAACCAAACTCAACAAGCTCATCACGCTTGCCATCACCATGCTGTTGGCGGTGACGATCCTGATGGCCCTATGCACGCCGCTGCTCACCAAGCTGTATGTGAACGGTAGCCCCGAAACCATGGCGTTGGCGACCTCATTCACCCTGTGGTGCATGCCGCAGATCTTCTTCTACGGCCTATATACGGTGGTCGGCCAGATTCTCGCGGCCAAAGACCATTTCACCGCGTATGCGTGGAGTTCCGTGGGTGCGAACATCATCAGCTGCATCGGCTTCGGCACGTTCATCGCGCTATTCGGCCGTGCCACCGAGCATCCGCTTGATTTTTGGACCGCCGACAAAATCGCCCTGACCGCAGGCACGTGGACGTTGGGCGTGGCATTCCAGGCGCTGGTACTGTTCATTCCACTGACCAAAATCGGATTGAAATACCGCCCCATCTTCGGCCTTCGTGGCATTGGATTGCGTTCCATGGGACCGGTCGCGGCTTGGAGTGTCGGCATTGTCGTAATCGACCAGCTCGCCAATATCGTAATCACGCGTACCTCCACTAACGCGCCGATGCTCGCGCAGCAGCAGTTCGGCATCAATCCGCTCTACGTGGCCGGCAACGCTTCATACCAGAACGCGTACACGATTTACATGTTGCCGTATTCGCTGATTGCCGTTTCGCTGGCAACCGCGATTTTCCCGAAAATATCCCGTGCGGTCGCCGATCATAATATCGCCGAAGCGCGCATCGATCTCAGCCAGGCGCTGCGCAATATGGGTGTGATCATGTGCTATTTCGCGGTCGCTTTCGTGGTGATGCCCGTTCCGATCATTCTCGCGTTGCTGCCGTCTGTGAGCGTCAGAGAGGCGATTCTTATGGCGGGACCGTTGGTCACGCTTGGCGTGGGACTTCCGTTCGCCAGCGCGTATCTGATTATCCAGCGCACGTTCTATGCATTCGAAGACGGCAAATCGCCGTTCATTTTCATGCTGTTCGCCATGGGCATTCAAGCGGTAAGCGTGATCATCGGCGCGAAACTACTCCCCCCTACCGAATGGACGACAATGATCGGCATGGTAGGAGCCATGAGCTACATACTGCCGATCCCCATCCTGTATGCCATGCTGCGCAAACGATTCGAAAACAATATCGACGGTCCGCGCATAGCCATCTCGTATCTGAAATCGATTGGCGCGGCAGTAGCTACCATGTTCATCGGCGTGACGGTACGTGACAGCGTCTACCAGCTTGTCGGCGCCCAAATCGGAGCGGTGGACGGTCATATGAACTGGATTCAGGCAGTGGCGTGTGCCGCACTGCTGGCCATAGTGGCCTTCATCGTTTACGTAGGCATGTTGCGGCTGCTACGTTCCGAGGAATTCAAGGAGGCGATCGCACTGATTTCCTCACGTATTCCCGGACTTCGCAAGCCGACCAGCCCCAACGATAGACTGGAACAGGACGACGCCGAAAACGGCGAGTGACCATAGGCAGAACAAACGTTTACAAAAAGTTGAAGGAACCCATGAAACCTCAGCTGGGAGATACCATCAGCAATCGCTACGTGCTCGTTTCGCCATTGCGCGAAGAAACCGGACTGCAGGTCTGGAAGGCCAGCGACCATGTGCTCGCACGGGATTGCCAGCTGTTTATTGTCAGCAGCAGCAAGGCATTGCAGGAAGTCAACGCAACCGCTTCCATGCTGGCTATTTCGCATGATTCCCACTTCACGAAAGTGCTGCAGCTCCAGCATGCCGGCCAGGTCGCGCTGGTGGTGACGCAGCTTGACGAAGGCATGACCCTCAGTGAATATCTTGCGCTGAACGCCAACCAGCCGTTGAGCTATACAGCCATGCGCTCCATCATTGGCGAAGTCATCGAATCATTGCATGCGCTGCAAAAAGACAATCTCACGCATTTCTCCATCAGCACCGACACGGTGCGACTGACCCGTTCCGGCATTCAGATCGCAGATGCTCCAGTGAGCATCATGCTTGCCGACACTTCCCGCGCGCAGGCTTTGGAAAATCGGGAACAGCTTGCGATCCGTCAAATCTCAGCGCTGTTGTACGCTATGCTGATCCGACGCCCGTCCACGCTGTCGACGGATTTCCGTCTTGAAGCGCTCGCGCCGACCACGCCGATGGAATTCCGCGTGATCTGCAAGCGCGGTCTCGAACTTGAAGAGGACGACGGCTTCCCCACCGTTCCGATGGCAACCATTGCGGAATTGGAAGCGTTGCTTGGCGAGTACCAACCGCTGTCATCGTTGGGAAGCATGGATATCACGTTGCCTTCCATGGATTCGGAATGCTCAATCGCCAATGTTCCGTTACTGCAGATTCTTGAGAAGGATGTGCTCCCGCTGCCGGATACGCTGGCAGCGGCTGGAAGCATTCCGGAAATGACGTTCACGGCTCCCGAACCGCATAACGATTTTTCCGATGGCAAGGAGGCTTTGGCGAAAGGCGTCGCGGCCACCAGTGGAGCGGTGAAATCGTTGTGGAGCAGCGGCCGTGAACTGCTGAGCGAAGAAGACATCGATGGCGTGACCGACACCAGCGATTCTCCCTTCTCCTTCCCCATCAGGGTTTCCGTACCGGACGATGGCATGTCATCCGACGATTCCCAGTTGGAAAAAACCGGTCGCATTCCAGTGATCGGCGCGGATGGTCAGGTCATTCAGCCCGGCGAGGAGTCCGCCCGTGCGTTGAAAGCAGAGCAGGAGGCGATCGATGCCGCGTATGCCGCCGGTCGAGCCGCGGTTCCGCCGAGCTTCACGCCGAAGAATCCTTCTTCCGCTTCGGCGAATACTGACGTTGCCGACGCGAAACTGTTTGGCAAGCTGAAAACGAAGGTCGTTGCGATTATCGTTGCGGTCATCGTTGTTGCGGTTGCGCTTGGGTTTGCAGTTCATGGTTTGATGCAGCCTTCAGATTCGGTTACGACTGATTCAAAAGGACCATGGCCGGAAATAAATCTTGACGAAGTGCCGTTCGGCGAAGGAGATCAGTCGGATGCGAATTCCGCGGATTCTTCCAATTCCGATACGTCCGGCAATACCGATTCGTCCAATTCCAAGGATTCTTCCGATGCTTCCGCCAATACGCCGGCATCCGGCGAGTCTACGGCGTCCAAGCAACCCAAGAAAACCGAGGACAAGGTCGTGACCGCCGATAAGCAGTCGAAGAAAGTGCCGGATCCGAAGCAGCCGGAAAACACGACCGCGTACGAAATCGACAATCGTCAGTTCCTGTCGAATCCTGACGGACAGCAGGGCTACGGATATTACGTGCATCTGAGCCAGCCGCAGAAGGCGTATCGCATGGTCATCAAAATTCGTTCTTCCGGTGGTCAGGGATATATTCGCGTGAATGCGACAAACAGCCCGTCCCAAGGCGAACAGGTGGCGCAGTTCGAGTTTGACGCTTCCGGCACGACCGACATCAAGTTCGACAAGGCCGTGGAAACGCAGGACATCATGCTGTGGGTCCCACTTGATAGCCTGCCGGGCAACCAGCTGTACATCGAAAGCATTCAAGTGTTCTGATCGTCAGCACATCGCAATATCCGATTACTTCTGAAGATTGCGATACGAAAAGAGCCTGCCATGCGTCACCTCACGTATGGCAGGCTCTTTTCGTATTTATTTTTGGAATATGGTCGTAGTCGAAAAGCGATGGAACTTGGCTCAAGAATCGACAACCAACTTTTCGCCATTTTTATCACTCTGATGTCAGAACTCTAATGTCAGATTCGGGAGCGTGCTCGCGGATGATTTTATGCTGCGCGACGGCTACCCCCGTCTCTACAGTTCCGAAATGCCGCTTGAACTCTTCTTTTCGTCATATCTCAGCACATATGTCGAGCGAGACGTGGCCGGTTATCTCAATGTGCGAAACGTGACCGCTTTCCACAAATTCCTGCGTCTTTGCGCTCTGAGCGGCGCTTTGTGGCGGCTCGCGTGGAATCAAGTTTTCAAGCCAAAGACGAGCAGGTATATTCCGCCGCAGACTGGCTGACGCGCTGAAACGTCTACCCCAGCATTAGTCTGACCCATGATCTGGTTTGGCTGGCCTCATGATTGTGATCTGGCGACCTCACGATTTCAATCGGGGACACTCTTTTCCAGATCGTGAGGTCGCCAAAACAAAATCATGAGGCCAGATAGAAGAAATCGTGCGGTCAACTGACAAATCATGCGGTCGCTCACATAATCCCGTCCGCACAACCCGCACCTAAAACCGATTACCAGAGTCACACGGACGGAATCGCAGCTACCGCCAGCACACCCCTTACTCCGGCCAGGATTCGAAGAGGGTGAGGAGCGTTTCAACGTTGGTGTCGCTCCAACTGTCGATTCTGGGACCAGCATACGTACTGTTGTATGGCTGATCGAACACGACCACATGCTGCCCTGCCTCACGCAAAGTTTCGATATTCGCCGGCGAATCGTCAATATGAATCGTGGCCTGCATACTGTCTTTCAGCCCAGTAAAGCACAGACTCATGTACGGAATGCGGTTGCTGTCCAGCCATTGCGCGGTGTCGGAAACGACCATCTGATGCTGGCCGGACACGAACAGCCGGTGCGTGACAATGCGAATGTACACATGCTCATTCGCCAATCGCTGCAATGCCTGCGCGACCCCCGGAAGCGGCTTCATCGTCGCATACAGATGCTCACGCTCCGCGGCTTTGTGCGTTTCGATGTAATCGTCGAGCGTCTCGAACGGCCATCCGTCCTCGCGCGTGAGATTGTAATGCGCGGTCTGCAGCGCACGTTCCGGCACGTCAATGCCCTGCCGCTGCAGGTAATCGCGGATCGCGCCCTTGTAATCCGCGCAAACGCCGTCCAAATCGAGATTGAGCACGCGATATCCCTGCACGCCCACGCGCTGGCTCTCATATTGTTCAGGAATAGTCGCCATATCACGTTCCTTTCTTATGCCCGACACCAATCAGCCTGTCGAACAGCCACACCAATCAGCCCAGCCCAATCAGCCCGATATCAATCAATGTAACCTGACATTCGCCGGCAACAAGCGCAAATACTCCCGCAAATAAGGAAGATAGAAAATGGATAGAACAATGCCGACCTTGCGAAAAGTCTTACGGGAGAACGATTTTGAGACTTTCATAGAAAAGATAGAAAAGATAGAAAATCTGAAGATCGCGCCGTTTCTTTTGCGACGGCAATACTGCCCTGCAATCGACGATTGATGTTCATCACAGCATCGTTACGTTTATTTCAAGATTAGCCGATGAAAATACAAAAGAATCGACGATCGTTGCATGACATCGACGGTTGAGCCTGCCTATGATGAAGGCACAACAGAACAAAGAGACACGATGCGGCAGGAACCGGAGAGAAAACCGGAGCCGCACCCCACACGCGGGGAAACGGCAACGCCACCCGCGCTGAACGTAACCGAACAACAACAGACTTACGGCAGCGGCCAGAGGAAAGAACAGAAAACAAGAACGCCGCCAAGCCGAACGAAAGGAAACATCATGAAGAACAACACTTTCAACCAGATCATCAACGCCAACCTCGCTTCCGTCGATCCGGGCTTCGGCCAGTTCGCACTCGCCGTCGGCCCCGCGCCCGTAAGCCGGGGGATCGAGGATGATCCCGCGGTAA
>ENA-UOJF01001632-UOJF01001632.1-human-gut-metagenome-genome-assembly--contig:-P74-NODE-1632-length-14477-cov-34.239426_pt1 | contig 14477 bp, 11 predicted proteins | sample MGYA00242344_ERZ723891 | MGnify/ENA metagenome assembly ERZ723891 | reverse complement strand
AAAGATTGAGAACGATGTGTGAAAACTAAAATTATTTTGCGTAAATTAATTGTGAAAAGTGACAAAAAAGCCGTTCACAATCAGTGAAAAAGTTCTGAAAATTAATTTTTTATAAATAAAATATTGCGAATACCATTGACAAACATAGTTTACTGTAGTATAATTTCATTAGAAAATACAGAAAACGTTTAAGTTCAGTTACGAGGTATATATTTATAGTGGGTATAATGGAGGTCACGCTGATGAAAAGCATTAATTTTATGGGCGACAATGGTTTCAAAAAAGCACTTGAGAGCGTTGGTGTAACTGCAAGCAGCAGTATCAGCAGCGAGAAGATCTCGGGCTGTTTTAAATATGTTACGGCTGACGATATGTGTATTATCACTGGATACTGCGGTGACAGCCATATCGAAGTGCTGGAGCTTCCTTTTGAGCTTCGCGGCAAAAAGGTCATAGCTGTTGCAGGCGGTGCTTTCGCACATCTTTACGACCTTAAATGTGCTGTTATCTCAAAGGACATTGTTATCATCGGAAGAAAGGCATTTTACAAATGCTGTTCACTGGTGAATGTGACTATACCTGAGAGCGTAAGGTTTATTGGTGAGATGGCATTCTGCGGTTGTGAATCTCTGAGATTTGCGACTATACCTGATGGTGTGGAAAAGATACTGCCATTCACATTCTACAATTGCGACAGTTTGGAGAGAGCTGACCTGCCTGAGAGCGTAAGAGAGATCGGTGAGTCTGCATTCGGTTTCTGCTCTTCAATGAAAGAAATTTATCTTAATGAAAATATAGTTTCCATAGGAAACGGAGCTTTCCAGAACTGCATTTCTCTGAGAGAGCTTGAGATACCGGCAGCTATGATCGAGATCGCAGAGAATGCTTTCACATTCTGCTCAGGTCTGGAAGCGATCTCTATACCATTTGGAATCGAGGCTGTTGGCGACTACGCATTCTTCGGCTGCTCTGCTCTGAAAAAGGTTGAGTTCGCAGGATCTGTAAGAAAGATAGGCGAGTGTGCATTTGCACTTTGTGAGAAGCTCGAGAGCGTTTATCTTCCTGATTCCGTTAGCAGGATAGGCAAGAGAGCGTTTGCTCAGAATACTGTAGTTAAGACGGTGAGGATATCAGGCAAGATCGCTTATGTTGGAAGCGAAGCTTTCCGTGGCTGTAAGGCTTTGAGAGAAGTTGTTATCCCATCATCTGTGAAGAAGCTTGGTGCAAAGGCTTTCGTGGATTGCTCTGAGTTAAGAAGCGTTGTTATTCAGCATGGTGCCGATGGCATTGCGGAGGACGCTTTTGAGAGAGGCGCCGCCTTGATAACTGCTGACGCTGTTCCTGCACTTGATGACGAGACATTCAGGATAGCTGAGGCTGTTTACAACAAAAATTTCGCTTTATAAAATATATAACCTCTGGATCTGGGCGGCAGCTTTTAAGTTGCCGCCTTTTTTCTGTCTATTTGCAGGTGGGATAGAATAATCCAAGTCGGTAGGATACGGGTCATTGTCGGTGGTACATAAAAAAACGAGCGACCAAAGGTCGCCCTGCGATATGTAAACAAAAAAAATACGCTCTGCTTAACGCAGAACGTATTCAGTGGGGTGGGTAGTGAGATTCGAACTCACGGTCTTCAGTGCCACAAACTGACGCGTTAGGCCAGCTACGCTATACCCACCATACATATTAGAAGAAAATACTCGCAGCAGATTTTCATCTGGAACGAGTTTAATGGTACGCCATACTGGATTCGAACCAGTGACCTACCGCTTAGAAGGCGGTTGCTCTATCCAACTGAGCTAATGACGCATACTGTACTCATTGATATCTCAAACTCGGATAAAAGTTTAAGATATATTGGAGCGGGTGATGGGAATCGAACCCACATGACCAGCTTGGAAGGCTGGAGTTCTACCACTGAACTACACCCGCATACTGCCTGACCAGGCGTTTTTGGTGGTCTTTCAAGCTTACCGCTCAATCAACGATATTTATTATACCACTACAAGAGCCTTTTGTCAAGCACTTTTTTATATTTTTTTCATTTAAGCTCAACTTTGTGCAACTTTACTTATTTGTTCTTCTTATGTTGTTTCATTTTATTCACTATAACATCTTTGAACAAAAAGCCAACGATACCTGCTACTAGAGCTACTCCAAGCACCACAAGTGCAACTGTGAAGTTGCCGCTTTTTACATTGCTCCCCAAAATCGTTGAGAGCATTATTGCTGGAAGTCTGCAAGGCATGACATAATAGAAAAAATCCTTCTTGCTTATGGGAGTCAGGGGGACGATATATGAGATAACGTCCTTGGGTATTCCCGGTATGAGATAGAGGATTATAAGGATAACGGTTAGCTTTTTCTCATTTTGCAGGAATTTGAATTTTTTTAGCTGTTTCTCGTCAACAAAGGCTTCCACTATTGGTCTGCCAAATTTTTTCACAAGCACGAATATTGCCATTGTGCCAAGGAGCGTACCTAAGAATGATAGCAACCCGCCCCAGAACCAGCCGAACAGCACTCCACCCACCACTTGTATAGGCGGTATGACCGCTATGACCACTTGAAGAGCTTGTATGAAAGTAAAGATAAGCACTCCCACAATGCCACTGTAGTTATCAAGCTTACGCTCCAAGGCTGCAATGCCTGCCTCGCTGTGAAGCGCTTTTATAAGAGGTATACACGCCACTGCAGCCATTGCTATGACCGCTATTATTGCAACAAGGCTTATTATCTGTATTTTTTTCTTGTGCCTTGCAGTTTGTATTTTCGCCTCGTTTAATATTTCTTTCTCTTGTTCTTCGTTCATAAAAACGTCACCGTCATTTTCTTCTGAGTATTTTTTTCCTAAACCAATTTATGTACATATCTGTCAACTGTGTGAGGGCATAGTCATAAATAAAGAAAAACAGGTTTGCCGCCGCCCACAGAACAAACACGGCATACTTGCCAAACATCTCCATGCCCTCGAGCATATCCACCGAAGTAAAGATATACTGAAAAGCCAAAAAGAAGATGACTATCGCCACATTGAACACTGCAAGCTTTATTGCCCACACCAACAGGCGGTTTTTCTTTTGGTCGAGATAATATTTAAGTATTGGATAATACCCCATGAACAATATGAAAAGCAGGGTTGCTTCGTAATTTGGGGTCACGAAAATGCTCAGCAGGCTCACTGCGCAATAGGTGGCTATCGCCCAGTTTTTATCCACCTCGACTATCATCACAACCATCATGAAGCCAGCGAAGGTAGGGATAGTATAATCGAGCATGGGCAAAAAGCTGCTTGAAAACATCAAAAGCAGGCAGACAGCAGAGCATATGCCGCCAAGTGCCACTCGAAAAGCTATTTTATTTCTCATGGGTCTTTAGCAGCACGGTATAAGGTCGCCGCCCATCATTTCACAGCAGCAGTCTGCACAGCAAAGGGAGGAACAGCAGTCAGGGCCGCTCATGCCGCCTGCTTGGTAGCCCTGAGTTGGGTTACCGCTCATATAGCCGCTTCGCTGTCTGTTCATCTGGGCTAACACGCTTTGGTACTCCATGTTATTTGGGTCGAGCTGGACGGCTCTTGTGAAGTTGTTATAAGCCTCATTGAGCCAGCCTCTGCGGTGGCAGATAGTGCCTTTGAGGAAATACCACTCGGCATTTCTTTCGGAGGAGGACACATTATCAAGTATCTGGTCTGCCTGAGTATAGCTTCCGCTTTGGATAAGGCTTCTGATATAGCCTGAGTCAAAGCCCTGCGAAGAGGCATAGCCGTCATAGCCGCTTTCTGCGGACTGGTATCCTCCGCCACGTCTTGAGGTCATTATCTGATCGTAGGCGGCGTTTATCTCGGACATTTTCTCCTCAGCTACGTCAGCTAGGGGGTTATCCTGATACTGGTCGGGGTGATATTTTTTCACAAGCTCTTTATAAGCTGATTTTATTTCAGCGTCTGAAGCTGTTGGGGATACGCCTAAAATTTTATAAGGGTCTTTGGAGATCATTGATCGTTATTTCCTTTCCTGTTATTGCGGAATTTTCCGCTTCTTATTTGAGTATAGACATTTTTAAGTCCAAGATACACGATATTATCAAGTATATCACGATATCTTTTAAGATCGAGCTTCACATAGATATCTGCCATTTCACCCAGGGTGAAATTTATGCTATCATCACAAAAGGCGTGAACTTTTTTGAGATAGTCAGCATTTACGCCATCGGTGGGTGGAAATTTTGTGAGGAGCGGATTGTAGCTTTCACTCTCGTGGTCGTCGGGCAGGTCGTCAAGAGCGTCGCAGATATAGATAAATCTGCCGAGGAGGTAGCCGAATCGTTCAACGAGCGGTCGGCGTTCGTCCTGCCTGGTGCAAAGATTCCCTGCAACGGCTTGCATCATAAGTGCGGTAGGCTCGCAGGCAAGGTCTATGCCTGCTGTTTTTTCACGCTCTATTTTATTTTGCAATTTCATTGCGTTTTCAACGGCAGGGGCAAGATTCGGATAAAGGCGAGCCGCTTTCTTATAGGGCTTTTTGAAAAAAGGCAGAAGTGCAAATGCGGCAAGCTTGCCTTTTAGCCCTTTATCGGCTATATCGTCACGGAGCTTATGAAATGTGAGTATCACGGCGGCTGAGGACGTATATTTAAGATTGCAGGTACACTTTGCGCACATGGTCTTTTTAAGAGGGTGTGCGATACAGCGTTGCTTTTCTGCGTCAAGCTTCACTCCCCTCACAGAGAGATCCATAAGGGAGAGAAATGCGAAATCGTAGCTAAGGGTAAAGCGTGTCACAAAGCCATAGCGCCTGCCCATATCCTTACAGAGTCCACAGTAGACAGCTTTATAGATATCATATTCAAACATTCGCATATAGGGTTTGAAAGGGCGGACATATCCGAACATAGGCACTCCTTAGATTTTCGTTACTATACATTATAAAACACGATTGTGTATATCCCGTGAAATATATAACATTATACAACAATTTTAAGATAAAAGTCAATAATTTTTATGATAAAAATAAGGGTGGGGTAATGGAGAAATCGAAAAGACGGACGGGATAAAAATAGGGCAAAATACAAAAGGGCGACCAAAGGCCGCCCCTACATCAGGTTTTTATAAACAAACGCCGTGATCAGGTCACAGCAAACTGTGAGTTATAGAGATCGGCATAGAATCCGTTCTTTGCCATAAGCTCATCATGACTTCCCTGCTCTACTATGTGTCCCGAATCCATTACTATGATAGTATCTGCGTTCTTGATAGTAGAAAGTCTATGGGCGATTATAAAGCTCGTTCTGCCCTGCATCATTTTCTCAAAGGCACGCTGTACCAATATCTCCGTACGGGTATCTATAGACGATGTAGCTTCGTCCAGAATGAGCATTGGCGGCAGAGAGAGCATTACTCGTGCGATACAGAGAAGCTGTTTCTGTCCTGCGGAGATAGTGCTGTAGCTGTCTGAAATAACGGTATCATAGCCCTTTGGCAGACGCTTTATAAAGCCATGACAATGGGCTGACTTGGCGGCGGCTATCATTTCTTCCTCGGTGGCGTCAGGCTTGCCGTAGCAGAGGTTCTCTCTTATGGTGCCTGTTTTCAGCCACGTTTCCTGCAAGACCATACCGTACATACTTCTCATGGAATCACGGGTACAATTCTTTATAGGCTTGCCGCTTATGCGTATCTCGCCGCTGTCGGTATCATAGAACCTCATAAGGAGGTTTATCATGGTGGTCTTGCCGCAGCCTGTTGGTCCTACAATAGCTGTACGCTGACCGCTCTTTACATGGAGGTTAAAATTCTCGATAAGCTTCACATCAGGCACATAGCTAAATGACACGTTGTCAACGTCTAATGTGCCGTCAACGGAGGTAAGAACAGTAGCGTTAGAGCTGTCAGGTATCTCCTCTGTTTCGTCTATGACCTCAAAGACACGCTTTGCAGAAGCAAATGCACTTTGAAGCTCGGTGATAACGCCTGATATTTCATTGAAAGGCTTCGTATACTGATTTGCATAGGTGAGGAAACAGCTAAGGTTACCAACTGTGAAGCCCACGCCTTTTATTACAGAGAGTGCGCCCACGATACCGACAGCCATGTAGACGAGGTTGTTTACAAAACGTGTGCATGGGTTGGTGAGTGAGGAGAAGAATGTGGCGTTAAGTCCAACTTTCTGGAGTTTCAGGTTCACTTCTTCAAACTGCTCCTCAGCTTCTTCCTGATAGCCGAATGCTGTTACTACCTTCTGATTGCCTGTCATTTCCTCAACAAGGCTGGTCATATCGCCTCTTGCAACTGATTGCTGGTGGAAAAGCTTGAATGTGTTCTTGGCAATAAATCTTGAGACAAATAGGGAAAGCGGAGTGAGGATAACCACGATAAGAGTTATTTTCACGTTGATAGAGAGCATGAAGCCAAGTGTACCAAAAATTGTACATACGCCTGTAAAGAGCTGTGAAAAGCCCATGAGAAGTCCGTCTGACACCTGCTCCAAGTCGGAGATTATACGGCTGATTATATCACCGTGAGGGTGGGAGTCGATATAAGAAAGGGGTAGCTTTTGGAGCTTAGCGAAAGCATCGTTTCGGATATCTCTTACCACGCAATAGGTTATCTTATTTGTACAAAGTGACATGAGCCACTGGGCAATGCCTGTTACGGTGACTGTTACGCCAAGCTTGATGATGATATTGATAATTCCGTCAAAATCTACAAGTCCCTTGGCTATGATAAGGTCAACGGCGTTACCAACGAGGATAGGAGCATAAAGGGTGGTGGCAACGGTTATGACTGCAAAGACCATAGACAGGACGAACAGCCACATATGCGGTTTAGCGTATTTGAGAAGCGGTCTGAGAGCGGAGGTATCAAGCTTGTTTTTTGTGCTTTGCTTATCCATTTGCCTGCGCCTCCTTTTCTGAAAGCTGTGAAAGGCAAATTTCTTTATATACCTCGCAGCCGTTATAAAGCTCTGAATGAGTGCCGATACCTGCTATTTTGCCATCGTCAAGAACGATTATCTTATCGGCACTTTTTATAGATGAGATTCTCTGTGAAACTATGAAAACGGTCATGCCACTTGTTTTTTCGTGGATAGCTTTTCTTAGTCTTGCATCTGTGGCAAGGTCAAGGGCAGAGGCAGAGTCATCGAGAATGAGTATCTCAGGATCACCAACCAATGCTCTTGCAATGGTAAGTCTTTGACGCTGACCGCCTGAGAGGTTTTTGCCCTCCTGCAAGATCATTTCGTCAAGCTTATCAGGCTTTTTCTCTACAAAGTCTTTTGCCTGAGCAATGTCAAGAGCGTTCCAGATATCCTCGTCTGTGGCGTTTTTATCACGCCACTGCATATTGTGTCTTATAGTACCCTTAAAGAGGACGGCTTTCTGAGGGACGATGCCTATCATACCTCTGAGCTGTGAGAATGGGTACTCTTTTACGTCAACGCCGTCAACAAAGACTTCGCCCTGACGGACGTCATAGAACCTTGGAATAAGGTTGATAAGAGAGGTCTTACCTGAACCTGTACCGCCGATTATGCCGACAGTTTCGCCTTTCATGGCTTTGAAGCTTATATCCGAAAGAGAGTCGGCTTCGGCTGATGCGTACGAGAAGAAACAGTTTCTAAACTCTACGCATGGGGCATTACCGTCAGTTGCGACAGGCTTATTATCCTTATCGGATACACTTGGCTCCACAGCGAAAACGTCGTTTATTCTGATAGCGGAAGCCTGCATTTTGGTGATATTTGTAACAAGTATCGCCATAGCAAGGAGTGCCAAGAGTATCTGGTTCATATAGTTTACAAGGGCTATCACTTCACCCTGTGAGATAGAGCCTGAATAAACTGTTTTTCCGCCAAACCAAATGATAGCGATGATAGCGAAGTTTACGATAACATAAGTGGCAGGGTTCATAAGGGCGGAAATTCTTCCTGCGATAATCTGCTGGCGTCTAAGTTCTTCGGTATTATCAGCGAACTCTTTTTCCTCGTCTTTCTGACGGGAAAATGCTCTGATAACTCTTGCGCCTGTGAGAGTTTCGCTTGTCATAAGGTTAGTTTTATCCAGCTTTTTCTGGATATTCTTATACTGCGGGATAGTGATGTGCATTATAAGGTAGATGACATAGGCAAGGCAAGGTGCGATTATCAGGAAGATAAGGGTAAGCTTCACTGAGATAGAGAATGCCATTATGATTGAGCCTAAAACGATAAAAGGCGAACGAAGAAACAGACGAAGGAGGATATTCACACCCTGCTGAGCGGTATTGATATCCGCTGTCATTCGTGTGACAAGGGTATGGCTTCCAACGCTGTCTATTTCCGCATAGGACAGTGAATTGATATGCTTGAAAAGGTCACGTCTGAGGGCTGTTCCAAAGCCCAATGACGCTTTTGCAGCAAAATACTGAGCAGTCAGCGAACACGCGAGTCCGCAGAAGGCGAGGAGAACAAGCACGCCGCCCATTTTATAGATGTAGGGCTTATCTTGATTTTTTATACCCACGTCAATGATATTAGCCATAACGAGTGGCACTGCAAGCTCGAAGCAGGCTTCGATAAGCTTAAACAGCGGACCGATTATGCTTTCTTTTTTATAGTTTTTCAGATACCTAAAAAGCTTCAGCATTTTTCTTTCTCCCAACTAAATAAAATCATATAAATTTTATTATATCATATGTTTTTGTACATTTGTAGACGAATAAGTTAATTCTTTAAAAAAGTGGAGGATAATGCAGGAGCAAAAAGTTCGCCCGTCTTTATACACCGGCATAGTTTGTGATGATTCAAGCCTTGCCCCTACGGAAATGTTTTTTACGGCAGATATGCGTGGGAGCGGGCAAACAATGTTCGCCCCTACAATAAATAATCATCGCCGCAGGCGATACCTTCATTCCTCATTTCTCACTCCTCATTCCTCACTCCTCATTCCTCACCCCTAACAAAAAGGGGGTTGACAAAAGGGTGAAAGTGTGCTATAGTCATATCAATAGGTTTAAATGCTATGACGGAAATAAGTAGCCTTTTGCGAAATTTCAGAGAGCTTTCGGTCGGTGCGAGGAAGCATTTCTACAAAGTGTGAATACATTCCTGAGCTGTTCGCTGAGAAAGCTTTTGCGTAAGGCGAAACGGTTTGCACACGTTACAGTGCTATGGCTTCGCTTTCTGCTGAGCCTGTAAGGTCGGGAGTTTCCCGATAAACTGAGGTGGTACCACGATAATTCGTCCTCTGACAGATATTCTGTCAGGGGATTTTTTATTTATGTACCGCAAAAAAATAATACGGAGGTATGAAAAATGACAGTATTTGAAGAACTGAAAAGAAGAGGTCTTCTCGCTCAGCTCACTGACGAGGAGGAGATAAAGGAGCTTATCAACGCTGGTAAGGCTACTTTCTACATCGGCTTTGACCCGACTGCTGATTCTCTACACGTTGGTCACTTTATGGCACTTTGCCTTATGAAGCGTTTGCAAATGGCAGGCAACAAGCCTATCGTCCTTATCGGAGGCGGTACGGCTATGATAGGCGACCCGTCAGGCAAAACAGATATGAGAAAAATGATGACAAAGGAAAATATCAACCACAATGTTGAATGTTTCAAAAAGCAGATGTCACACTTCATTGATTTTTCTGATGACAAAGCTATTATCGTAAACAATGGCGATTGGCTGCTTGACCTTAATTATGTGGACGTACTTCGTGACGTTGGCGCTTGCTTCTCTGTAAACAAGATGCTTACATTCGAGTGCTACAAGCAGAGAATGGAAAGGGGTCTTACTTTCCTTGAATTTAACTACATGATAATGCAGTCATACGACTTCTACAGACTTTTCCAGGATTACGGCTGTAATATGCAGTTCGGCGGTGACGATCAGTGGGCTAATATGCTGGGCGGCACTGAGCTTATCAGAAAGAAACTTGGCAAGGACGCTTATGCAATGACTATCACTCTCCTGCTCAACTCTGAGGGCAAGAAAATGGGCAAGACAGAAAAGGGTGCTGTATGGCTCGACCCTGAAAAAACTTCTCCATACGAGTTCTATCAGTATTGGAGAAACGTTGGTGACGCTGATGTTATCAAGTGCCTGAAGATGCTCACATTCGTTCCTATCGAGGAGATAGAGGAAATGGAGAAACACATGGAGGGTGCTGAATACAACAAGGCTAAGGAGCTTTTGGCTTACGAGCTGACAAAGCTTGTTCACGGCAAGGAGGAGGCTGACAAGGCTGACGCTGCGGCAAAGGCTATTTTTGCAGGCGGTGGAAACAGCGATGATATGCCTAGCACGACTATTGCGGCGGCTGATCTTACTGACGGCAAGATAGGTATTCTTACGCTTCTTGTTAAGTGCGGACTTTGTCCTTCAAATGGCGAGGCTAGACGTCTTGTTACTCAGAACGGCATTGCGGTGAATGGCGAGAAATTCACTGACCCTAAGGGTCTTGTTGATCTCTCTGAGCCTGTTGTTATCAAGAAGGGCAAGAAGGTTTTCCACAAGGCTATTGCGGAATAATATAGTACAAAATAATTTCCACGGGTGGACAGAAGTTCACCCGTTTTTTGTATACAAATATATGGTATTTTGCAATATTCATAAACATTCACACAAAATACATATAAGGTTTAGCTATATTTAAAGTTATTCATATATACTTTTAATCAAAGGAAAGTTTACACGAAGCATACGAAAAAATCACGAAAAGAGGCGTGGATATGAATGGCAATCAGGAAGTGTTCAGACGGATAGAGAAAAAATATATCGTTGATGAACCGACTTATGAAAAGCTTATAAAAAAGCTCGATGGGCATTTTGTCAAAGACAGATATTACAAAAGCACTATCTGCAACATATATTATGACACACCAAGTCATCAGCTTGTGAGAAACTCCATTGAAAAGCCTGTTTACAAGGAAAAGCTGAGAGTAAGGAGCTACGGCGTACCTAATGATGAAGACATGGTCTTTGTGGAGCTTAAAAAGAAATACAAGGGCGTGGTCTACAAGAGGCGTATTGAAATGACCCTTGCACAGACCCGTGATTTCTTTGCAGGCAAAGATGTACCTCATGATAATCCGCAGATAGAGAACGAGCTGAAATATTTTCTCAGATTCTATGAGGGCATTGCTCCTGCTATGTATCTTAGCTATGACAGGCTTGCTTACTGCGGTGCAGAAGACCCGTCCCTTAGGCTGACCTTTGACACGCACATTCTTTACCGTGAGGAGCAAAAGGAGCTTGACAAGGGCATTTGGGGAAAAGAGCTTCTGCCTGCTGGCGTGAGGGTAATGGAGATAAAGATACCGAACGCTATGCCACTTTGGTTATCGGCTATACTTGATGAACTGGAGATATATCCTGCGTCATTCTCAAAATACGGAACTGCGTATCTTAACGAATTTTCTGAAAAAATACATAAAGGTAAGGTGATAAGCTGTGCTTAATTCAACTACTCTTGCGGCTACTACTGTGACCACCACTGAAACGACCGTGGCGGCGATAACTACAAACGAATTTATTTTCTGCACTGCGGCTTCGTTGGTGCTTGGTCTTATAATAGCGTTTGCATTCAACTTCAGGCAGAAAAAGACAAAGAGCTTTATGATGACGCTTGCTTTGCTGCCTGTGATAGTGCAAGTAGTGATAATGCTTGTAAACGGAAACATCGGTACTGGTGTGGCTGTTATGGGTGCATTCAGCTTGGTAAGATTCCGTTCTGTACCGGGAAGTGCCATGGACATATGCGCTATATTCCTTTCAATGGCGGTTGGTCTTGCAACAGGAACGAACCACCTTGCGTTGGCTCTTATGCTTGCTGTGTGCGTGAGCCTACTGAACATTATTTACACGCTTCTGCCTATTGGCAAAAAGAAGTCGGGTCACAAGGATCTTAGTATCACTATCCCTGAAAGCCTTGATTACACTGAGGTATTTGACGATATATTTGAAAAGTATCTTTCAGAATGTGATCTTGTTTCGGTAAAGACCACAAACATGGGAAGTCTTTTCAAGCTGAAATACCGCATTGAGCTAAAGGGTGATGCTAACGAAAAGCAGCTTATTGACGAACTTAGATGCAGAAACGGCAACCTTGAGATAATGTGTGCAGTGGCAGCAGACATTGAGGAACAATCATTCTGACAAAATAACAAAAGTATCCATAAGCAAAACCGCACAAGGCTAAAGCGGTCTTGTGCGGCTTTTTTCAACCTTTTTTACCATACAAGGGGGTATTTTCATGAAAATTTCGGACACTAAAAAGCTGGCAGCTATCACGGCGGCGTTTTTTATCACAGTCACAGCTTTTTCAGGCTGTTCAGAGAGTGCAAATTCTTCACAGACCACAAGCAGTGTTTCTCAGGCGGCAAAGTCTGACATTGACGCAAGCATTGCGGCAGAGGACATTGACGTTGGATATGACGAGGAAAGCTCAATAGGGATTACTTTTTCTGACGGCAGTGCGACCATAAGCGGTGAGGGTGCGACCTCAGAAGGGGAAACTGTTACCATTTCGCAGGCAGGCACTTACATTCTTTCAGGCACGGCGACCAATGGCAGGATAATCGTTTCAGCGGACAAGACGGCTGAAATAAAGCTTATTTTCAATGGAGTTGACATAACTTGTGCTGACAACGCTCCCCTGCTCGTGAGCAAAGCTAAAAAAGTTTATATCGTGCTGGAGGACGGCACAGAGAACGTTTTGACGGACAGTGCAAGCTACTCTTTAGGAGAAGATGACAGCAACACAGATGGTGCTATTTTCTCCAAAGCCGACATTACTATAAACGGCAGCGGTACACTTACTGTGAATGCGAACTACAAGCACGGCATAGTTTCAAAGGACGATCTTGTTATCACTGACGGCAATATCAATGTGACCTCGGCTTCAACCGCTATGGAGGGCAAGGACAGCGTTAAGATATCTGGCGGAACATTCAACATTTCCGCAGGCACGAACGGCATAAAATCCACTAACACAGAGGCTTCTGACAAAGGCTTTATAAGCGTGACAGGGGGAAGCTTCACAGTAGTCGCAAACAATGACGCATTCGAGGCGGAAACTGTGCTTTCTATCGAGGGCGGAAGCTTTGACATCACCACAGGAGGTGGAAGTGCAAACGCTTCTATGAAGTCTGACGGCACGCCAAACAGAAATTGGCAGAACAACATGGGCAACGGTGGTGGTGGTCCGAACGAAATGGGCAGACCTGACGATAACGGAAACGGTACGGGAGGCGACCCGCCTGCAATGCCTACGGCTGACGACACAGGGCTTACCATAGAAACTGCTGCTAACACGACTACTGACAGCACAGATACAACGGACAACGCTTCAACATCTGCAAAGGCTTTAAAGGCAGGCAACGAGGTGAACGTAAGTGGCGGCGAGTTCAAAATAGATTCGGCAGACGATTCAGTACACAGCAACGGAAACATTGTTATAACAGGGGGAAACATTTCTGCGGCATCGGGTGACAACGGAATGCATGCTAACGGAAATCTGACCATATCCGACGGCACTGTAGACATCACAAAGAGCTATGAGGGTATCGAGGGATCTATCGTGACAATAGACGGTGGCACCATATCAGTGGTAGCAAGCGATGACGGAATAAACTGCGCAGGCGGAAGCGACACTGGATCAACAGACAGAATGGGCGCTGACCAATTCTCGTCACAGGACGGTGTTGAACTTAACATCAACGGAGGAACTGTAACCGTTGACGCTGACGGCGACGGACTTGACTCAAATGGCAACTTCACAATGGCAGGCGGTACAGTTTGCGTTTGCGGACCTACTAACGGTGGCAACGGTGCACTTGACTACAACGGCACTGCAACTGTAACAGGGGGAACGCTCATCGCCTGTGGTGCAGTTGGAATGGAAGAAGGCTTCGGTGACAACTCCACACAATACAGTGTTCTGCACGATCTTGGTTCGACAGTTTCAGCAAACAAAAAACTGACTATCACTGACAGCGACGGCAAGGAGATCTTAAGCTTTACCCCTACAAAGACTTGGCAGAGCGTTGTATTCACAAGCGCTGACCTAAAGAACGGCGAGACCTACACTATCACGGCAGGTTCACAGTCGGAAACCGTGACTATTGACGGCATTGTTACTTCTAATTCCAAGGGAATGAGCTTTGGCAGAGGTCATGGCGGAGGACGTGGTTTCTGATATGAACGACAAAAGGACGAACTTGGGGTTCGTCCTTTTTTATTTGGCTGATTTATCGTTCATAGTATGCGGGACGTCGAGGGCGCCGTCCCCTACATTTGTGTAATATAAATAGTAGGGACTAACAGTGTTTACCCATATTTGCTCACCTTTGTTGTATACATACGCAAAAAAAGACCGCCTCATGATGAAGCGGTCTTTAGTAAGCAATTTAGTTTTGGCTGTGCAGATTATGCAAGCTCAGCAAAGTACTTGATTGTTCTTACCATCTGTGATGTGTAAGAGTTCTCGTTGTC
>ENA-UOJF01001617-UOJF01001617.1-human-gut-metagenome-genome-assembly--contig:-P74-NODE-1617-length-14587-cov-14.223576_pt1 | contig 14587 bp, 8 predicted proteins | sample MGYA00242344_ERZ723891 | MGnify/ENA metagenome assembly ERZ723891 | reverse complement strand
TGATTTGTAATCTCGGGGTCGTTGGTTCGAATCCGACAAGAGGCTCAAAGAAAAGCGGGAAAAGAATAATACTTTTCTCGCTTTTTTGTCATTGTATAAATTACCTCATAAATATAAGGTCCATGAAAGTTATATTAGTTAACGGAAGCCCACATCACAAAGGATGTACTTTCACCGCTCTACAAGAAATAGAAAAGGAATTACAAGCACAAGGTATTGAAACGGAAATATTCTGGATTGGTATCCGCCCGCTTTCTGGCTGTATGGGCTGTAATTATTGCTTGGAAACAGGTCGCTGCTGCATGGAAGATTCAGTAAATCTGTTTTTAGAAAAAGCTACCCAAGCTGATGGATTCATCTTTGGATCACCCGTTCATTTTGCCTCTGCCACAGGAGCACTGACTTCATTTATGGACCGTGCCTTCTACGGACGTGCCAAATTATTCGCTAACAAACCAGCAGCTGCTATTGCCAGTTGCCGAAGAGGTGGTTCTTCTACCACTTTCGACCAACTGAATAAATACTTTACCATCAGCAATATGCCAGTCGTATCTTCCAATTACTGGAATACGGTACATGGAAATACCCCAGAAGAAGTAGCTCAAGACATCGAAGGTTTACAAACCATGCGTATTCTTGGCAGAAACATGGCATGGCTGCTCAAATGCATTGAAGCCGGGAAGCAGGCAGGCATCAATCCGCCGGCCTTTGAAGCTCGTACCAATACAAACTTCATCCGCTAAATCGGTCTTAATTGTATAGAAATTAAGCTAATGGACTAAAATAAATCAGGAAATAAAGCCGAGTATCAAAAAAGAATACATAAATTTGTAGAAAACCAAAAAACTATAGCAATGGATAAATATGTACGTTTCGACTGGGCGATGAAGAGAATGCTCCGGGATAAAGCCAATTTTGCTGTCCTGGAAGGTTTACTTACGGTGTTATTGGAAGAACCTATTCACATCCTGGAAATCTTAGAGAGTGAAGGGAATCAACAATCGGAAGATGACAAATTCAATCGCGTAGACATCAAAGCCAAAGACAGCAAAGATGAAATTATTATTGTAGAAATCCAGAATACAAGAGAATTGTATTATCTGGAAAGAATTCTTTACGGCGTAGCAAAAGCGATTACCGAACACATTACGCTCGGACAATCATACCAGGCCGTTAAGAAAATCTACTCCATCAGTATCCTGTATTTTGATATCGGAAAAGGAAGTGACTATTTATATCACGGACAAAACCATTTTATAGGAGTACACACCAAAGACGAACTGGTTATTTCTACCAAACAGGAAAATGCAATTATTCATAAATTACCGGCTAAAATATTTCCTGAATATTACCTGATTCGTGTCAATGAATTCAATCAGGTGGCTAAAACCCCATTGGAAGAATGGATCAGTTACTTAAAAAACGGAGTCATTCGTCCTGACACAACAACTCCTGGTTTGGTGGAAGCGAAAGAAAAGCTTCAATACTATAATATGAGTTCCGAAGAACGCCATGCCTATGATGAGCATATCAATGCAATCATGATACAAAACGATGTTTTAAATTCGGCCAAATTGGAAGGGAAAATTGAAGGACGAATAGAAGGTATGGCTGAAGGGAAAGCCGAAGAAAAACGGGAAATAGCGAAAAAGCTAAAAGCGATAGGAATCCCAATAGAGCAAATCAAACAAGCTACCGGTTTAAGCAGTGAAGATATTGAATAATTATAAATAAAAAGATAACGCATCCTTTAAGATTTTTCTTAAGAATGCGTTATCTTCATTTTGACATTATTTTAAACCTTCCAATATTTTCTTCAAGACGGTTTGTGCTGAAATTTCCCGATTGGCAGCTTCAGGGATAACTATACTCTGAGGACTTTCGATAACATCATCTGTTACAATCATATTCCTACGGACTGGCAGACAGTGCATAAAATAGGCATTGTTCGTCAAAGCCATTTTCTCTGTATCAACCGTCCAGCTGCGGTCCATATTTATCACCTTACCGTAATTCGGATCCTGATAAGCAGCCCAATTCTTTGCATAAACGAAATCAGCCCCTTCCAAAGCCTTCTTCTGATCATATTCAACTTTGGCATGACCTACAAATTTCGGATCTAATTCATAACCTTCCGGATGAGTAATGACAAAATCATAATCAGTCGCATTCATCCATTCCGCAAAGCTGTTAGGAACAGCCTGAGGCAAAGCTTTCGGATGCGGAGCCCAAGTCATAACAACTTTTGGACGAGCCGTTTTCTTGTATTCCTCGATTGTTATCAAATCTGCAAAGCTCTGCAACGGATGGCGTGTAGCGGCCTCCATACTAAATACCGGACGCCCGGAATACTGAATAAACTGATTCAATATCTTTTCATTATAATCATCTGCTTTATTCTCAAAACGAGCAAACGAACGAACACCAATGACGTCACAATAACAGCCCATCACTGGAATTGCCTCCAAGAGATGTTCTGATTTATCTCCATCCATAATGACGCCTCGTTCTGTTTCCAATTTCCACGCACCTTGATTTACATCCAGTACAATCGTGTTCATACCCAAATTCATAGCAGCCTTCTGAGTGCTCAGACGAGTACGCAAACTCGAGTTGAAAAAAACCATCAATAGAGTTTTGTTCTTTCCTAACTCAGAAAACTGGAAACGATCCTTTTTAATCTCAAACGCTTCTTTAAGGGCTTGCTGTAAATCCCCTAAATCTTGTACACAAGTGAAATTTCTCATTTTTGCTGATTCTGTTTTTATTTTACCTGATGATCTTTATCCCGAATCTCTACACGACGAATTTTTCCACTAATTGTTTTAGGCAATTCGTCTACAAATTCAACCACACGTGGATATTTATAAGGAGCAGTCACCCGTTTTACATGGTCCTGCAATTCTTTAACTAAAGCATCACCGGCCTTATCTTTATATTCTTTTGATAAAACAATTGTAGCCTTTACTACTTGCCCTCGGATTTCGTCTGGAACACCTGTTATGGCACATTCTACGACAGCCGGATGCGTCATCAAAGCACTTTCTACTTCAAACGGACCAATTCTATATCCAGAACTTTTGATCACATCGTCAGCACGACCAACAAACCAGTAGTATCCATCCTGATCTCTCCAAGCCACGTCGCCAGTATAATACAATCCGTCATGCCAAGCTTCCCGCGTACGTTCAGCATCCCGATAATATTCCTTAAATAAGCCCAATGGTTTACCATTCTGTGTACGGACCACAATCTGTCCTTGTTCACCATCTTCTGCAGATGTACCATCCGGACGAACCAAGTCTATTTCATATTGAGGATTAGGCATTCCCATAGAACCTGGCTTCGGTTCCATCCATGGGAAAGTGGCAATCGTCAGTGTTGTTTCAGTTTGTCCAAATCCTTCCATCAACTTAATACCTGTCAGTTTATAGAAAGTCTCATAGACAGCCGGATTCAAAGCCTCGCCGGCAATTGTACAATATTGTAATGAAGATAAGTCATATTTCGTTAAATCTTCACGAATCAGAAAGCGGAAAATAGTTGGAGGAGCACAAAGAGATGTTATCTTATAATCCTGGATCATACGAAGCATATCAGCAGGTGTAAACTTTTCGTGATCATAAACAAAGACTGTTGCTCCAGCAATCCACTGTCCATATAATTTACCCCAAACAGCCTTACCCCAGCCTGTATCAGCAATTGTCAAATGCAGACTGTCACGATGTAAATTATGCCAATAACAGCCAGTTGTAATATGCCCCAGCGGATAAGTAAAATCATGTGCTACCATTTTAGGATTGCCTGTGGTGCCTGAAGTAAAATACAACAAAGAAATATCATCATTGCTGTTTGCATGCACCGGACGAACAAAAGCAGGCACCTGTTCCCACTCTTTATGAAAATCATGAAATCCTGGAGGAACAAACGGGCCCACAGAAACTACCTGCTCAATAGTAGGTGATTCCGGCAAAGCATCTTGAATATGTTTGGTAATAACTTCTTCCCCAGCACACACCACCATTTTTATATCAGCAGCATTCGCTCTATAGATGATATCTTTCTTTGTCAGCAAATGTGTAGCTGGAATAACCACAGCACCTAATTTATGCAAAGCTATGATAGAAAACCAAAACTCATAACGCCGTTTCAAGATCAGCATAACCATATCACCTCGCCCAATTCCTAATGACTGAAAATAGGCAGCAGTCTGATCAGTATATTTTTTCATTTCGGCAAATGTAAAGTCAACATGTTCCCCTTTATCATTTGTCCAACATAAAGCTTTTTTCTCAGGTTCCTCTTCGGCCCAAGCATCTACTACATCATAGCCGAAATTAAAGTTTTCGGGTACTTTTACCTTAAAATTCTTTTTAAAGTCTTCTTGTGAAACAAAAGAAGTCTGACCGACAAATCTTTCTAACATAATCTTTTACATTATAAAATAACAGCAAGGAAGCAAACTTTCTCTCCATCCAAAGCTTTCATTCCATGCGGCTGTTGTGAATCAAAATAAATACTATCACCTTCCTCTAAAATCAACTGTTTCCCATTAATTTCAATCATCATCCTACCACTTACGACATAATTGAATTCCTGACCGGGATGAGAATTTCGATATATAGGTTCATCTTCAGGCTTAGGATGAACAGTCACCATAAAAGGATTACACTTTCTCTGAGCAAAACCAGCTGCTAACGACTGATATTTGTAAGCTTTAACTCGTTCTACAGTTACTCCCTTATTTTTACGGGTAATAAAATAAGAGTTCATCTTTGGTTCGTCACCAAACATCAATGTAGTTAGTTCTACTCCATAAGCTTTGGCAATCTGGTGTAATACACTAACAGAAATATCCACCTGTCCACTTTCTATACGAGTATATTCTTCAACAGAAATATGACAAGTCTTGGCAACCTCTTCTGGCGTTAACTCCAGTGCTTCACGCAAGCCGATCAGACGCTCAGCAATTTGTTTAATTTGTTCATCCATGATATATGCTTTATAGTAATGATTTCCAAAGATAAAAAATAAAATAACAAAAATCCAGCAAAATCAATAAACAATTAGCAAATAGGAATATTTATAACACAAAAAAGGGTATATCGTGACCGATATACCCTTCATATGCTTTTATTTAATTCTTCAAGCATCTCCTTTAGGAACGAAATCCTGAAAATTTGCTGTTTTATTTTCAGCCTGAGCTTTACCTGCAGTCATCATTTCTTCGAATTTTCTCAGATTATCCTGCAATGCTAAATATAAACGGTGAGCATTATCCGGAGTTAAAATAATACGACTTTTAACTTGAGCTTTCGGAGCACCCGGAACAACACGAATAAAGTCTAAGATAAATTCTGAAGCAGAATGTGAGATAATGGCTAAGTTTGCATAAGTTCCCTGAGCCATTTCATCAGACAGCTCTACCTGGATTTCATTGTTTGTTGTTTTATTTTCTTCCATGATTGTTAAATATAAAAGTTATACACTGCAAATATACACACTTAATTGGAATAATACGCAAAAAAACAAGAATTGTATAACACAGCAGAATTTCTATTTTCGTACTCAGTAACTTATAAATCAAAAGCGGCTACTTTCACAAGCAGCCGCTTTCCAGTTGTGTTTTTAATTCTCAATTCTTTAGACCAATGTAAAAATACCTTTGTGTTTTCTCTGTTTCGTTTAACGCTCAATACGAAACAGTGTTTAGTGCTAATCAAAATCTTATTGTACTGCAAAAATAAGGAGATTATTTATAGTGACCAAATTATAAGCAAAGAAAATAAACAGTTTATTCTAATTTTTGCGAAATAAATAAATATTCAACTATTGATTCTTAAAAACTGGCTACTCCAAAAAAAATTAGGACAGACTAAAAAGAAAATTAGCCTGTCCTAAATTTAAATATTTCAATAACGAATTTTAGTCTTTATCCATTTCATTGAAATCAACAACATTCTTTCGATTAGCCATAATCCGGTCAAAATCATCTTTTGCACCGACTATTAACTTATCAAACTCACGCTGACCAGTACCAGCCGGAATCAAATGTCCGCAAATAACATTTTCCTTCAAGCCTTCCAAGTAATCAACCTTCCCATTGATAGCGGCTTCATTCAAGACTTTTGTTGTTTCCTGGAATGAAGCTGCAGACATAAAGCTATTAGTCTGCAATGCTGCACGCGTAATACCCTGAAGTATCTGGTTTGCAGTGGCAGGAATAGCGTCACGAACTTCTACCAACTTCATATCACGACGTTTCAACATACTATTTTCATCTCTCAACTTACGAGCAGTGACAATCTGACCAGCCTTCAATGTCTGAGAATCACCTGGATCAGTTACCACTTTCTTACCCCAGATACGATCATTCTCATCCATTACCTCCAGCTTATCGACAACTTGCTGTTCCAAGAATCGTGTATCTCCCGGATCAACGATTTCAACCTTACGCATCATCTGACGGACAATCACCTCAAAGTGTTTATCATTGATCTTCACACCTTGCAGACGGTATACATCCTGGATTTCGTTTACGATATACTCCTGCACTGCAGTCGGACCCATGATTGCCAAAATATCTGAAGGCGTAATAGCTCCATCTGACAACGGCATACCAGCACGAATATAATCGTTCTCCTGAACCAACAGTTGTTTAGACAGCGGAACCATATACTTTTTAACTTCACCTAATTTAGAAGTTACCGTAATTTCACGATTACCACGCTTGATCTTACCAAATCCAACTTCACCATCTATTTCAGAAACGACAGCCGGATTAGATGGATTACGAGCTTCAAACAATTCTGTAACTCGAGGCAAACCACCGGTGATATCACCTGCCTTACTTACAGCACGCGGTATCTTAACCAATACTTCACCAGCCTTGATCGAATCACCTTCTTCTTTAACAACGTGAGCACCCAACGGCAACGAATAATTCTTCAAATAATTACCATTCTCATCAACAATATGAGCAGCAGGTGCTTTTGTCTTATCCTTTGATTCAATAATAATCTTTTCCTTCAGACCAGTTGTTTCGTCACTTTCTACTTTGTAAGTAACATTTTCAATGACACTTTCAAACTCAATCTTACCAGAAACTTCAGAGACAATCACGGCATTGAACGGGTCCCATTCGATGATAACATCACCTTTCTTAATAAGATCGCCACTATTGAAGAACAACTTAGAACCATAAGGAATATTATTTGTCATCAAAACGATCTTTGTATTCGGATCGATCAAACGCATTTCAGCCAAACGGCTTACAACGACCTTATATTTCTTTCCATTGTCTTCAGCATCAACAGCACGCAACTCTTCAATATCCAGCAAAGCACTATCATATTTACAAGCTACACTATTCTCGGTTGCGACATTAGATGCAATACCACCAACGTGGAAGGTACGAAGTGTCAACTGTGTACCCGGTTCACCGATTGACTGGGCAGCAATTACACCAACAACTTCACCTTTCTGAACCATTTGATTGGTAGCCAAGTTACGACCATAGCACTTAGCGCAAACACCTTTCTTCGATTCACAAGTAAGCACTGAACGAATTTCGACGCTCTCAATCGGAGATTCTTGTATTTTCTTCGCAGCATCCTCACGAATTTCTTCTCCTGCTTTTACAATGACTTCTCCTGTCAGCGGATGGATTATATCATGGACTGAAACACGACCCAGAATTCTCTCGTACAAGGAAGCAATTACTTCTTCATTATTCTTCAGTTCTGTACAAACCAAGCCACGCAATGTACCACAATCCTCTTCGTTAATTATCACGTCATGTGAAACATCCACCAAACGACGAGTCAAATAACCAGCATCGGCAGTCTTCAAGGCTGTATCAGCCAAACCTTTTCGAGCACCGTGAGTAGAAATAAAGTATTCCAGCACAGACAAACCTTCCTTAAAGTTTGAAAGGATTGGGTTTTCAATGATCTGTCCACCTTCAGCACCACTCTTCTGCGGTTTTGCCATCAAACCACGCATACCAGACAACTGACGAATCTGCTCTTTAGAACCACGGGCTCCAGAATCCATCATCATGAAAATAGAGTTGAATCCGTCATTATCAGCAGTCAACTGCTTAATCAAGATATTTGACAATTTACTGTTGACATGTGTCCATGTATCGATAATCTGGTTATATCGTTCATTGTTCGTGATGAAACCCATATTATAATTGGCCATAATCTGTTCCACCTCGTCATAACCTTCTTTTACAAGAGCGTCTTTCTCTGGCGGAATAAGAACGTCTGCCAAATTAAATGACAAACCACCCTTAAAGGCCATATAATATCCCAAATTCTTAATATCATCCAAGAACTGGGCAGTACGGGCAACACCACAAGCCTTGATTACTTTACCGATAATATCACGCAATGCTTTTTTACCCAAAACTTCATTCAGATAACCGACCTCTTTAGGAACAAACTCATTTACCATCAAACGTCCCACAGATGTTTCGACCATCTTCTTAACCAGAACACCATTTTCATCCAAATCATCGACATAAACCTTAATTGGAGCATGGATATCCAGTTTCTTTTCATTATAGGCAATAGTAGCTTCTTCCGGTCCATAGAAAATCAGACCTTCACCCTTTGTGCCTTTTCTCAGCTTGGTAATATAATACAAACCAAGCACCATATCCTGTGAAGGCACAGTAATAGGAGCACCATTTGCTGGATTCAGGATATTATGAGAAGCCAGCATCAACATCTGAGCTTCCAATACGGCTTCATTTCCTAACGGCAAATGGACAGCCATCTGGTCACCATCGAAATCGGCATTGAACGCTGTACAAGCCAACGGGTGCAACTGTATAGCCTTACCTTCTATCAATTTAGGCTGGAACGCCTGAATACCTAAACGGTGCAATGTCGGGGCACGGTTCAACAACACCGGATGGCCTTTCATTACATATTCAAGGATATCCCATACAACAGGCTCTTTTCTATCTACAATTTTCTTTGCAGACTTCACCGTTTTCACAATACCACGTTCAATCAATTTACGGATAATAAACGGCTTATACAATTCGGCTGCCATGCCTTTAGGTAGACCGCATTCGTGCATTTTCAATTCAGGACCAACAACGATTACAGAACGAGCCGAATAGTCAACACGCTTACCCAGCAAATTCTGACGGAAACGTCCTTGTTTTCCTTTCAAACTATCAGATAAAGATTTCAACGGACGATTGGCATCTGTCTTAACGGCACTCGACTTACGTGAATTATCAAACAAAGAGTCGACTGCTTCTTGAAGCATACGCTTTTCATTACGTAAAATAACTTCAGGAGCCTTGATATCAATCAATCGCTTCAGACGATTATTACGTATAATTACTCGACGATACAAATCATTCAAATCCGAAGTAGCGAAACGGCCTCCATCCAGCGGAACCAACGGACGCAACTCTGGCGGAATAACCGGAATTACTTTCATAATCATCCATTCCGGTTTATTTTTACCCTTAGAAGCACGGAAAGACTCTACAACCTGCAGACGTTTTAACGCTTCATTCTTACGCTGCTGAGAACTGTCTGTGCTGGCACGATGGCGCAACTCATACGATAACGAATCCAAATCCAGCCGTGTCAATAAATCATATACGGCTTCAGCTCCTATCTTCGCAATGAACTTATTTGGATCAGAATCTTCCAACAGCTGATTTTCTTTTGGCAGATTATCCAGAATTTCCAGATATTCTTCTTCAGACAACAAATCCAATTCAGAAACGGTATCTACACATCCTGGCTGGATGACTACATAACGTTCATAATAGATAATGGCATCCAGTTTCTTGGTTGGCAAACCTAACAAATAACCGATCTTGTTAGGAAGAGAACGGAAGTACCAGATGTGAGCAATAGGAACAACCAAATGTATGTGTCCCATACGTTCACGACGGACTTTCTTTTCAGTAACTTCCACACCACAACGATCACAGACAATACCTTTGTAACGGATACGCTTATATTTACCGCAATGACATTCATAATCCTTGATAGGACCAAAAATACGTTCACAGAACAAACCATCACGTTCCGGTTTGTAGGTACGATAGTTAATCGTTTCCGGTTTGAGCACTTCACCACTTGAATTTTCCAAAATTTCTTCAGGCGAAGCCAAACCAATGGTTATTTTAGTAAAGTTACTCTTTATCTTGTTATCTTTTCTAAAGGCCATATTTTGTGTTTATAAAGAGTTATCAATTGATAAAAGTAGACAAGTCAATATACGACTCGCCTACTTTAATATTATGTGATTTATTATTCCAAAGTCAAGCTTAAACCAAGACCTCTCAATTCATGAAGCAATACATTCAGAGATTCAGGAATACCAGGCTGTGGCATCGGATCACCCTTAACAATTGCTTCGTAAGCTTTAGAACGACCTACTACATCATCAGACTTGATTGTCAAAATTTCCTGCAGTACATGAGCAGCTCCAAAGGCTTCAAGTGCCCAAACTTCCATTTCTCCGAAACGCTGACCACCAAACTGAGCCTTACCACCTAATGGCTGCTGAGTAATTAATGAATACGGACCAATTGAACGTGCGTGCATCTTATCGTCAACCATGTGTCCCAACTTCAAGAAGTAGGTCACACCCACTGTTGCTGGTTGGTCAAAGCGCTCGCCCGTACCACCATCATACAAATAAGTCTTACCATAACGTGGAATACCAGCCTTATCAGTCCAAGCATTCAAGTCGTCCAAAGATGCACCATCAAAGATTGGCGTAGCAAATTTGACATTCAGATTGCGGCCTGCCCAACCCAATACAGCTTCAAAGATCTGTCCTAAGTTCATACGAGAAGGCACACCTAACGGATTCAAACAGATGTCTACAGGAGTACCGTCTTCCAAGAATGGCATATCTTCCTGTCGTACAATCTTTGATACAATACCTTTATTACCGTGACGACCGGCCATCTTATCACCCACCTGGATCTTACGCTTTTTAGCGATGTAAACTTTAGCCATCTGAACGATACCTGTAGGTAATTCATCACCGATAGTCAAGTCGAATTTCTTACGACGCAACTCAGCATCCAATTCCTTATATTTCTTCAGATAATTCAAGATTACTTGTTTTATCAGCTCATTCTTAGCATCATCATTTGTCCATGCGCTTACCTGAATAGCATTAAAGTCCAATTCTTCCAAAACGCGGCGAGTGAACTTAGCACCTTTCGCTATGATTTCAGAATTCATATAATCTTTAACACCCACAGAAGTCAAACCATCAGTTAATGTCATTAACTTATTAACCAAAATGGTCTTCAGTTCAGCCATCTTTGCTTCGTATTCCTCATCCAACTTCGGCAAAACAGCCTTTTCAGTAGCCTTTGTTTTACGCTTTTTAACGGCTTTAGAGAACAACTTAGTGTCAATAACCACACCACGCAAAGAAGGAGTTGCTTTCAAAGATGCATCTTTAACATCACCAGCTTTATCACCAAAGATAGCGCGCAACAGTTTTTCCTCTGGAGATGGATCTGATTCACCCTTCGGTGTGATCTTACCAATCAAGATATCACCCGGTTCGATTCGTGCTCCTACCCGGACAATACCTCTTTCATCCAAATCCTTAGTGGCATCTTCACTTACATTCGGTATATCAGAAGTAAGCTCTTCCATACCACGTTTAGTCTCACGCACTTCCAGGATGTATTCATCTACGTGGACTGAAGTAAAGAAGTCTTCACGAACCATACGTTCGTTCAACACAATGGCATCCTCGTAGTTATATCCCTTCCAAGGCATATATGCTACTTTAACATTCTTACCCAAAGCTAATTCGCCATTTTCAGTTGAATAACCTTCAGTCAGAATATCTCCCGCTTTCACGCGTTGACCCCGATGACAAATTGGGCGCAAGTCAACGGTTGTAGACTGGTTTGTCTTACGCCATTTCGGAATATTATATGTTTTAACCGCATCTTCGAAGCTGACAAATTCTTCATCTTCTGTACGGTCATATTTTATCTTAATACAAGTCGCATCCACAAATACGACTTCACCTTCACGCTCTGCAATAATTTGCGTACGCGAATCACGCGCAACCTGTGCTTCAATACCCGTACCAACAATAGGGGCATCCGTTCTTAACAAAGGTACTGCCTGGCGCATCATGTTAGAACCCATCAATGCACGGTTCGCGTCGTCATGTTCCAAGAAAGGAATCAAGGACGCTGCAATTGAAGCGATCTGTGTCGGTGAAACGTCCATCAGATTCACCTCTTCCGGTGATACTACCGGGAAATCAGCTTCCAATCTGGCCTTAACTTTATCGCGTACAAAATGACCTTCATCGTCAAGCGGAGCATTTCCCTGAGCGATAATCTTTCCTTCCTCTTCTTCCGCTGTATAGTATTGTAATCCTTCTTCAGAGAAATCTACCTGAGCATTGGTTACACGGCGATAAGGCGTTGCAATAAATCCAAGATCATTAATCTTTGCATACACGCAAAGAGAAGAAATCAATCCGATATTTGGACCTTCAGGTGTCTCAATAGGACACAAACGGCCATAATGGGTATAGTGAACGTCACGTACCTCAAATCCGGCACGATCTCTTGACAAACCACCAGGACCTAAGGCTGACAGACGACGTTTATGAGTTATTTCAGCCAACGGGTTTGTCTGGTCCATAAATTGAGACAGAGCATTGGTTCCGAAGAACGAATTAACAACCGAAGAAATCGTCTTAGCATTAATCAGGTCAATCGGAGTAAATACTTCATTATCGCGCACATTCATCCGTTCACGGACTGTACGTGACATACGAGCCAAACCAATACCGAACTGATTGTATAATTGTTCACCGACTGTACGAACACGGCGGTTGCTCAAATGGTCGATATCATCTACAATCGCTTTCGAATTGATCAGTTCAATCAAATATTTAATGATTTCAATGATATCCTCTTTTGTCAATACCTTAATATCTTCACTGATAGAAAGGTTTAATTTCTTATTAATACGATAACGACCAACATCGCCCAAGTCATAACGCTTTTCAGAGAAGAACAGATTCGTAATGACTTCACGGGCACTGGCTTCATCAGCCGGTTCAGCATTACGCAGCTGACGATAAATATAAAGCACAGCCTCCTTTTCAGAGTTACTTGGGTCTTTCTGTAACGTATTATAAATAATTGCATAGTCAGACAAGTTCTGGTCCTCGCGATGCAACAAAATGTTCTGTGCACCCGATTCAAGAATTGCGTCTATGTTATCGTCGTCGAGAACAGATTCACGATCAACAATCACATCATTACGTTCAATAGAAACAACCTCGCCCGTATCTTCATCAGCAAAATCTTCTACCCATGTTTTCAACACACGAGCAGCCAACTTACGGCCAACCAGTTTTTTCAAATTGGCTTTCGTTACTTTAACTTCTTCAGCCAAGTTAAAGATTTCAAGAATATCTTTATCGCTTTCGAAACCGATAGCTCTTAAAAGAGTGGTTACTGGCAATTTCTTTTTACGATCGATGTATGCATACATCACATTATTAATGTCAGTAGCAAACTCAATCCAAGATCCTTTAAAAGGAATAATACGTGCAGAGTACAACTTCGTACCGTTAGCATGCACACTTTGTCCAAAGAATACGCCCGGCGAACGATGCAACTGCGATACCACAACACGTTCTGCACCATTAATTACGAAAGTACCCCGTTCAGTCATGTATGGGATCGGTCCCAAATATACATCCTGAATAACCGTATCAAAATCTTCATGATCCGGGTCAGTACAATACAATTTTAATTTCGCTTTTAATGGGACACTATATGTTAAACCCCGGGAAATACATTCATCTATTGAATAGCGAGGCGGATCAATATAGTAATCTAAGAACTCCAACACGAAATTGTTACGTGTATCTGCAATAGGGAAATTTTCAGCAAATACTTTATACAAACCCTCCTTCTTTCTTTTCTCTGGAGGCGTGTCGAGTTGCAGGAAGTCTCTAAAGGACTTCAATTGCACTTCGAGGAAATCTGGATATGGTAAAGAATTCTTTATCGAAGCAAAATTAACTCTTTGATTTACATCTGTTGAAGACATCTAGTAACGATTTTATTGAACTTATTGAAATTATAGACACAAAAAGGTTAAGAATCTCCGTCTCCGAAGATTCTTAACCGACTCCCTGATTACCAGGTTTTTGAAATATTAGTTAAGCTCAACTTCTGCGCCAGCGTCTTCCAAAGCCTTCTTCAAAGCTTCAGCATCTTCTTTTGAAATGCCTTCTTTAACTTTGCTAGGAGCTGCGTCTACTAAGTCTTTAGCTTCCTTCAAACCAAGACCACAGTGTTCCTTAACGGCCTTAACAACCTGTAATTTAGCTGCACCAGCTGATTTCAAGATTACATCGAAAGAAGTTTTTTCTTCTACAGCAGCAGCGCCTGCAGCAGCAGGACCAGCAACAGCTACAGCTGCAGCAGCAGGTTCGATACCATATTCTTCTTTCAGAATTGTTGCCAATTCACTAACTTCTTTTACGGTCAGGTTTACTAATTGTTCTGCAAAAGCTTTCAAATCTGCCA
>ENA-UOJF01001606-UOJF01001606.1-human-gut-metagenome-genome-assembly--contig:-P74-NODE-1606-length-14637-cov-108.072418_pt1 | contig 14637 bp, 16 predicted proteins | sample MGYA00242344_ERZ723891 | MGnify/ENA metagenome assembly ERZ723891 | reverse complement strand
CGGAACCGCTGCTCAATTTCGCCGGTCGAGGTGATTTTGCTCAGCGGTGTACGCAAAAAGATGTTGTTGAAGGTGCCTTTGTAGGAGCAGTAGGCGGAGCAATTAGTTCTCTCTCTTTGTGCAGGTCCTTTGGGAAGTGAAGAAGTCTTGAAATGGAGTATTGTGGGGCGTGGGGCAGGCACCGTTCTTTCTGGCATTTTTACTGATTCTGTGTGCTAACTTTCACTGTTCACTTTTAACTAAATGACGTTGTCCTACTGAGTGGAGGAACCATATGTTAGGCATCACCTTTTCCGCAGAAGCAGAACCATCAGCCGCCGAGCGAATTTCCGATTGCTTTCAGTATTTTGAATCGCGGATGGACGTGATTCGACTGCCGAGATACTGCAAAGTGCTGGACAGCATCAAGATTATTCTTTTCACTGTGCCGGATGAAAAAGAACGGAAGCACATCAGCCTGAAGTGGCGAGAAGCGGAAATCCGCGTCAGGCTGGACGGCGATACCTTCATGAAATCCGCGCAGGACGAACAGCGAGACATGGTGCGAACTGCCATTACGCGGGCGCTGGAAATCATCCGAGATCGGAGCGAGGTGAAAAACTTCCGCTTTGAGTGCAAAGAACTGCTTTATGATATGTTCCCGGATGCGTACATGACGCCGTTTGTCTTTTCAACCGAATCGGAATCACCGGCAGCACAAATGATCATGGACAACTTCTGCCTAATCGAAAAGAACATGCGGGTTACGTCGCTTGCGAAGTATACGGACGCACTCGACAGCATCGGCATCATTCCAGAATGTCTATCAGAAGAATTTCTACGCACATTCGATTGCGGCAAAGATCGCAAATATATCAGCTGGAAGAAGCGCTATGCGGATATTCGGCTGCGTGTCCCGTTCCTGTCTTTTGTGCAGGCACCGAAGGAAGAACGGATGGAGCGGTGCAAGCAGATTATCCGCGATTCGCTGGAAGTTGTTGCGGCGCGGTGTCGGGCGAAGAAACTGCGGTTTGATTTGGATGAGCTGCTGCGTGACCTTTTCCCGGAGGAAGCAGCTTCAATGACGCAGAAGAAGAAATAGAGAATTACAAAAGCCAAAACGGTGAACAAGAAAACGGGGTGGCTGCCTCTCGACATAGGGTGGCAGCCACTTCTATAAATAAAAGGAGGTCACATGGCAAACATTTCATCCTCCGAGCTGATTGCGCAGTTCCAAACGGCACTGCGTGATGGCTGGGGGTACATCTACGGCGCGTCGGGCGAAATCTGGACGCAGGCACAGCAGAACGCCGCGAGCCGTGAACAGACAAAGAAATATGGTCAAAAGTGGGTCGGACACCGCGTGGCGGACTGCTCCGGCCTTTTTGCGTGGGCGTTTCGGCAGCTCGGCGGGTACTGCTGCCACGGCAGCAACACCATGTTCTGCCGTTACAGCAGCGCATCCGGCAGCCTGTCCGCTGGGAAACGAACCGATGGCGAGCCGCTCAAACCCGGCACGGCCGTCTACAAATTCAACGCCTCGGAGGGGTATCACCACGTCGGATTGTATATCGGCGAGGGCGCGGTCATCGAAGCCAAAGGCACGGCGTATGGCGTGGTCACGTCGAAAATCGGCAGCGGGTGGACGCATTGGGGTGAACTGAAAGGCGTGGATTACGCCGAGAAAGGAGAACAAATTGCAATGAGTCATACTATTTTCGGATTCAACTGCGCCATCTGCTTGCGCCTTTTTGATTCTGTCGTCCGCTCATTCCACTTAGCGTAGCGCTGCTACGCTGCGTTTCATTCGCGTTAGCCAGAATACAAAAATTCGCGGCGCATCTTGGCTCATTTTCATCCGAAAATAGTATAAACCGAAATTAGCGGTCGTGACGACGGCATCCGGCAGCCTGAACATGCGCAAAACGGCAAGTAAGTCCGCCGAAGTGATTGCGAAAATCCCGCGGGGCGCAACTGTAACTGTTCTTATGGAAGCGGATGAGTGGTGGCGCGTGCAGTACAAAAACAGCACCGGCTGGTGCGCGGCGGAGTTCCTCACGAAGCAGGAAAACGCGGATAATCAGGCACGGATGAGCATCCAAATCGTCGATAGTGCCGGCAACGTGTTTGAACCTGTGGGTGATTTTACGGTGAAGGTGGCGAACGCAGATGTGGGCGATTCTTGAACAGATGCGCGACCACGCGACAACCATCGTTGGACTTGTGACGGCGCTGACGCTGATGTACAGCTGGTTTCGCAAGCCGATGAAGCAGCTGATTGCAAGGGAACAGCAGCAGGAGGAAGATCTTGCGATTCTGACATGGGCATTTTTGCAGAATGCGCATGACAACTATACGCGGCAGGGCTGGTGTACTGCGGCGGAAAAAGAGCAGGTGCTGAATATGCACAAAAGTTACGCGGCGAAAGGGCGAAATCACCTGTCCGCAAGCTACGAGCAGGACATTCTTGCTCTGCCTGAAACGCCGCCAGAAGGAAGACGAGGCAAATGACGAAGCAGAAAGCATACGTCCAGTTCAGCAAACGGATTGTTCTTTTGGTCACTACTGCAGTGACAGTGATTTCGCTGCTGGCGGTGGTGCTGTGCTTTTTCCGCAGCGACACGGAAGCGCTGGTCAGCACGGTTCGGACGTACATCAACTACGCGACGATTGTTTTTGCAGCATACAGCGGCAACTCGGTGTTCGAAAAGTGGCTGACGCAGGGGAAGAGCGTTGATGCGGCTGGAGATACAGAGGAAAAGTAAGGTAATAGTGAGTTTCACAAGAGAGCAGCACATCGACGCTGCCCTGTCTAAAAACGCGGATGCACACTTTACAAAAGTGTGTTAGAATCATACCATCGAAAGATACAGAGAAGCTCCCGCGCACGGCGCGAGGGGCTTTTTCGTACCGTTCGATAAAAAAACGTGCGCGAAAGGAGCGCACAGAAAAGAAAGGAAACATATGAGTAACCAAGAAAACTATCAGGAACAGACTCAATTCCCGGCTCAGCAGGAACTGAAACATCTCCGCACCCGATGCGGCAAGGTGTACGCGCTGGGCAACAACCGATTCCGCGCGGTGGTGCAGACCACGCCGGTTCATGAGTACGACGCGGCGACGCACCAGTGGGTGGAATTGTCCGCCGAAAAGCGCCAGCAGATGGCGGCGCAGGCTCACAGCCCGATTGCAACGTTCGCGGATAATACGAACGACGCGGATAATTTCGCGGGCATCCTCGATACCTACGTCAAGGAAGGTTCGACGCAGAACTTCTCGCACGACGAACGTCTGTGGATCAGCAACACGAATTACTACGGCAACCGTTTGACCTACTTGAAGGTCGTGGACTTGCCGCGTCTGGGCGCGAATCACTTCATCACGTCCGCAAAGCTGTGCGTTCGTAACGTCTACGCACCGACGGCAGACACCGCCATCATGTGCAAAGAAGTGCTGAAGGACTGGGATCCGGAGACCATCACCTATGACCACCAGCCGGATGTCAGCGGCGTGTATCAGGACTACTGCCGTGTGCTGAAAAACCAGTATTCGTGGAAAGAGTTCGACGTCACGAGCCTTGCGCGCAAGTGGTATCTGGGCGAAAATCACGGTGTTCAGCTGAGCGCGCCCAAAAGCGAAAGCAGCTTTTCGCAGCTGCATTCGAGCGAAACGGCGAATCAGCCGTACTTCGTGCTGGAATACGCGAGCCTTGCGGGCTTGGAGAGCTATCTGACTTACGACCATCAGTCTGCTGGCTTGGCAGGGACTGGCAGTGTCAGCCTCGTCAACGGCAACCTGATCTTCTCCCACGCCGACACCGCGATGAACGGCAATCGTCTGCCGGTTTCCGTGACCCATTACTACAATTCTTGTGACAGCGACAAAGACGAGTTCGGCATGGGCTATGGCTGGCGGACTTCGCTGCATCAGACGCTGCACAAGGTGCTGTACAATGGCGAAGTGGAGTTCGTGTATACGGACGGCGACGGCACGGAACACTTCTTTAAGAAGAATGATAGTGACCAAAAGAAGTATTCCGATCAGTCCGGATTGTCTCTGACGTTGGAAATCGGGGATGAGAATATCACGATTACCGACAAGGGCGACAACGTGATGACGTTCCCGCTGGTGAGCGAGACTCCGACGGAGGATGCGCCGGAAACCGCGAAGGTGCTGATTCAGAAGATTCAGGATGCGGTCGGCAACGAAGTCAAGGTGACGGCTGTGGCGGACGCTCCGCTGAAAATCGCTTCTGTGACGGACGGCGCGAACCGAGTTACGACGCTTCATTACACGGATGGTCGGTGCGACCGGATTCAGACACCGTGGCAGGATGCGAAGAATTGCGTGCGCTTCAAGTATGAGAACGGCGCGCTGGTGAAAATTCTTCATGAAGATAACCGCGCAAGCGAATATGTATATAATGAAGAAATCGGGTATCATTTGCTAAAAGCGGCGTATGGCGCGGACGGTGCTTCTGTGGAATATGCATACACGAACACAGACAGAATGAGTTTTTTGTCATATAGGAATCTGCATATCTTCGGGGTGAAGTGGCTCTTTTGAATTTAACAACTCATTCAGGCGTTGTTAGTGGAAGATGTCGTATATCCCGTCTCATACCCCTCTTCTTCCAGACGCTCTGCGACTGCAAGACGGAGGTATTCGACACGGGAAACGTTGTTCGCAAGGCAAGCCTCATCAAGGGCTTCCAAAATTCCGGAATCCTTGCGAATCCGAATATTGACGGATGGATTTTTAGCCGTATACTCCCTGTGCCATACTCTCCCTTCTTCTGTTGTATCCCACTTATTAGCCATGATTTCTTCCTCCTTGACAATTTCCTACTAATATTTTAGCATATCAGCAGGGGAGTGTCAAGGACTCGGAATCACAAGTCCCCATTGGAAGCCAGTGCAAACAGGCACAGGAGCGCAAGCACTCCGGGAATGATGAATTCCATTATTTGTTCACCCCGCTTTCATACTTATACCACTGGAAGTCATACGCATGACCATCTCTGGTTACTGTCAGCTTGTAAATTCCGCCGATATATACTTCAGGATTATACCCGCGCCCCTGAATCATGGCGGTGCAGTCAACGCCACATCTGCGGATGCCGACCCGACAGAGTTTTTTTCCTCCCCATCGTCGATTTTCAGAGAGCGCAGCTTCATCGCAACCTGTACCGCGTCAATCAGGATCCGCAATGCAAACGTGCCGCTTCATTTCCTCCGTAAATTCAACCTTCATGGGTTCGTTCCTCCTCTCTTCGGACGATGATATTGAGGAGGGGGCGCTTTGCCTCTTCGAGGCTGCTAATCTCCTACTCCGTCAACGAACAAGGCCACACGCAGGTGAGCTTGTTCAACTCCTTGGCGGATTTGCATACCGCCATTCTGGGCAACAAGTATTGGCGGTAATTGTCAAACATAGATTTCCCTTCCTGCCCGTTTTGCCGATAGCACAGCATTTTTGAAAATTTCCGCATAAGAAAAAGGCTATCCGCAAAAGATAGCCTTTCCATGCCTTGTTCTGTTATTCTTCTTTGGGCGGCAGGAAGCCGTCCTTCGTGAGTTTTCGTGTTAGAGCAGTCAAAACGTACCTGCTTACAGATTCGCCATTTTTAGAGGACGCCAAATCAATAAGATTAGACATCGTGCTGCTCTTCCCAATGCGAAACGCAATCCTTTCAAACGTTTTTTCGTCATATTTTTTTGTGCTTCGTACATTTTCATCCCCCTACCAGATAATTCTACCATAGGAGAGGGGATGAAGTCAAGGCAAAATTTCCTGTGTTCCCATTAACTGAGATTTGGCTGGCAACAGATGACATATCATAACAGTAAACAAACAGGTTGATTGGCACACATAAGAAGGAATTCCGTCATGTATCGCGAATATATGTATACAAGCCACTATCAGAACAATCTGCGTGACGGGGGTGGTGTACGGCGAGGAAACCGCGCCGCGATACGAGTACGATTACAACGCGAAGGGGCAAGTGGCACGAGTCCGCGACAACCTGCTGAATCGGACGACGCAGAGTGAATACGATTTGGCGAATCGCCCAGTGCGCGTAAAGACCGCAGAAGTTGGTCAGCATGTGTACACGGGACAGGTCGCATACGACAACGTGTACGGCAATCTGAGCGAATTTACGGAGAAAGTGGGTGAAAATCGACAGGAATTCGGGACGAAATTCGGCTATGATGACGAAAATCGTCCGACGTCGCTGACGTACAGCATTGGTGCGACCACCATTGGGCAGAGCACGACGACCATTGACAAGCTGAATCGAACGACGTTCTCGGCGGTCAAGCTGGGCAGCAAGACGTTCACGAGCGAATACCATTTCGCGGCGGGCGGCTACGGCACCGGCAGCGTGACGAACCTCGTTGCGTCGATTACCCAGCCCGGCTGCAACTGCGGCTACGGTTACGACGACAATGGCAACATTGCGAGTGCGACGCTGAACGGCAAGTGGACGGGCTACACCTACGATGCGCTTGGGCAGCTGGTGCAGGTCAACGACCACAGCGACACCCGCTCCGGCGCGAGTGGTACGACGTGGAAGTACACCTACGACCTCGGCGGCAACATCTTGAAAAAGGAACGCTTTGCGTATGCCGATACGACGACTCCTCTGGAAACCGTTACCTACGAATACGGCGACGCGAACTGGCGCGACAAGCTCACGGCGGTCAACGGCAGCACGATTCGCTACGATGCAATTGGCAATCCGCTGAATGACGGGACGTGGACGTACACTTGGCAGAACGGCCGGCAGCTGCAAAAGATGCAGAAGTCGGGCGTGACGGCAGAGTTCGTCTACAACGCGGACGGCTTGCGCGTGCAGAAAACGGTCAACGGCGTGGTGACGAAGTACACGCTGCACGGCAAGAATGTTGTGCATATGACTTCCGTCACGGATGAGCTGCACTTCTTCTATGACGCGCAGAACCGCCCGGCGGTGGTGGTGTACAACGGCACAGCGTATGCTTACGTCAAGAGCTTGCAGAGCGATATTGTTGCAATTCTGGATGAGAATGGCAATACCGTCGTCAGCTACGGCTACGATGCGTGGGGCGCGCCGCTGTGGTGTACCGGTGAGCGGGCGGAGACGCTGGGCAAGGTGCAGCCGTTTAGGTATCGCGGGTATGTGTTTGATGAGGAGACGGGGCTGTACTATCTGCGGAGTCGGTACTATTCGATAAGAATCTGCCGGTTTATCAATTCCGATGCAGTGTTGCTCAAAACAGAAAATTTTGCTCACAATGGCTATACATACTGTTCAAACAACCCGATTTATTTTTTAGATACATCTGGCACATGTGTTACTTGTTCATATTGCGAAGAATGCGGTGAAGAACACCTCCTTTTCGCTGGTGAGTTTGGGGATAAGATGGAGCATGTCCAGAAAAAGAATTATAAAAATGGACGAATGAAGGTCTGTCAATTCATGGCGCTTCTTGAGCAAATGCGGATTGAAGAATGGGAATATGATCACGATACTGCGTATGGTCGTGTCGATTGTGTTGGCATATATCGTTATACCATGTATTGGTATTATTCTGCAAGTTCAGTGAAGGCGTTGAAAATTTCTACGCATGTTGAGGGAACATATAGGAACTCTGTATATAACAAAACGGATCCGAAGAAAAACGTTGTTGGTAAAGGGAAAATCGACGCAAACACTGAGTTTAGAATTGGAATGGGCTTGTTTCATAATCCATTTGGCGATGATGGGCACTTTGCAGTATATGTTGGTAACTATTTCCCCGGATATGAGAATGCTGTTATTGAATCTGTATATGGTGGCGTAATAATTCGCGAATTATCCGAATCTGAAGCAATAAACGACCCATTTACGCATTATGGCTACATGAAAGGAATTGACTACACAAATTAAATCAGGAGAATAATAATGCATTTTAAAACAATCGCACTCGTTTTAGCAATTTGTACAACGCTGATGGAGCTGTTTCCATTTTCAAATGCCGCTGTGTGTAAACACTGCAACACGAGCAATAACGAGTGCTTCGTTGATACATTCGGCATTACTTATTGCAATGGTGTCCTTGTCTCTTATCCAGAGCAGCTTGAACTGACGAAATATTATGTAGATACTCGTTGCTGTGCGATAGGTGAGGGTGCTTTTTCTGAAAATGACTTTTTACAAGATGTATTTATCCCTGATGGTGTGATTGTGATTGGCGACAACGCATTTGAAGGTTGTAGCCGATTATCTACAGTGCATCTTCCGGATTCATTGTTAATTATCGGTTCAAATGCCTTCACGCTATGTACCTTATTGGAAGATATTGATTTGCCATTGAACCTTCACAGCATTGGGTGGCAAGCATTTTGTGACACATGGAGTCTTAAAGAAGTAGCTTTCCCTGAAACACTAAGGTTTGTTGGCGATGAAGCTTTCGCATATTCTGGTGTAAAAGAAGTTTTCGTACACTCCATGTATATTCAGTGCGGATATGATGTGTTTACGCCAGATTCGTTGGAAGCAGGAGACAACCTGATGCTGCACTTCCGGGAAGATGTATTCTCTGAAGAAATTGGCGATGTTTCCGCATGGATTGAGGAAATACAGCAAGTCGATGGAATAACGGTCATCTTTGATATTCCTGCAAATTAAACATTCCAAAGATGATTCATTTTGATCTTCCCTGAGTAGAATGCTGCTGCGAAATTACATTCTTCAAAGGAAGCTTGGTGGATAAATCCTGCTTTCCATCATTGACGATAGCGGCGTGCGCGGATGCAGAGCGTTGACACCGACGCCCAGTTTGTGTATAATGAAAACGGATTGCGGGTGAAAAAAACAGTAAATGGGGTGGTAACGGACTATACCCTGCATGGGAAGAATGTTGTGCATATGACGCGGGAAAGCGATGAACTGCATTTCTTCTATGATGCACAGAATCGTCCAGCGGTCGTGGCTTACAACGGTGTTCCTTATGCTTACGTCAAGAACTTGCAGGGCGATGTGATTGCGCTTCTCGACGGTACAGGGAATGTTGTCGTTAGCTATGTGTATGATGCATGCGGTATGCCCATTGGGAAGAGTGGGACTCTGGCGGAGACGCTGGGGACGCTCAACCGGTTTAGGTATCGCGGGTATGTGTTCGATGAGGAGACGGGGCTGTACTATCTGCGGAGTCGGTATTATAATGCGGAACGGTGCAGGTTTCTTAATGCGGATATAGATATGGGAAAGGAGTGATTCTGGACTAACATCATCATATAGTCATTCTACGGATGCCAGAAAACTATCATATCCATGGCATCCGTAGATTTGGAAATTATCAGTTAGAATAGGAGGGTATGCTACGAATGTCCTTACAAAATGGCTTTTTGTGGAAAACGATGCGATTTTACATGCGAATTATCACATTAATAGCGATTATCGGTGTCGGCATCGTGTACTCAAACACAGTGGCTTATGCGGAAAATAGTAAAACTCCCAACCGCATTGTTGTGTTTCCTGTTTGGGCTGAGGAAATTCTGCTTGAATTAGTTGACACAGATTGCATCGTGCGGGTAGGGCATCCTTATTTGGAAGAGGCCGAGACATACTGGCCGACCATGAAAGATACGAAGGAAATTTGCGGATCCATATGGCAAGAGACCGATGATTCGGAGATACTGAAGCTTTCGCCTGATTTGATTATTTGTCCCGATGAATTATCCGGCGACTATGATGCGATTTTTCCGAACTTGTCTAAGGCCGAAATACCCGTTGTGTTTATGAAGCAACCTGAAACAGTTTCAGAAATCATCGAATCTATATTCACTTTAGGAAATGTTACCCACCAAGAGCAAAAAGCAACCGAATTATGTAATCAGTTTCAATTAGAAGTGGAAAAATTGGCAGCCTTGCGAAGGAAAATCCCTGAAAACAAACGGTTGACCGCTGTCCTGAATTATGAATTCCAAGAAGACTTTCAGTTAGTTGCGGATATGACGGGAATCATCAATCTGCTCCAAGAATATGACAGTTATATGGAAGTTTCTGATGACCTCATTGACGAATTAACTCCTGATATCGTTGTCGAACTGAATGTTTGCCTTGACTCCAACGGCATCTATTTACCTGAGCAAGGAAACGCAGAAAGTCCTTATCCGGTAATATCCATCAACCTTCATCCTTCGCAGTATATCATTCAAGATTGCTATAGCATTATGCAAAAGGTATACCCTTTCCTTTTTCAGGAGTAGTGATAATAACTTGCGCGAATGCAAAGTGCCAACGTGGACGCGAAGTTCGTTTACAACGAGAACGGTCTGCGGGTGCAGAAAATTGTTAACGGCGTTGTGACGGACTATGTGCTGCACGGGAAGAATGTTGTGCATATGACTTCCGGTGTGGACGAGCTGCATTTCTTCTACAATCCACCTCTTCAAGTTGGAAAATGAGAATGTTTGCGGCAGAAACTCATAGACAGACAGTTGCAAAATGGATATAATCATATATTGTAAAACACTATTGGGGGCGTAATTTTGAAACGTATGCTACTGTTAGTGCTGATTGTTCTATCTTTTCCTGTGTTGTGCATGGGGGAATCTGCTATCCAGTCGGAAGGCAATATGTCCTATATCATTACTAGTGAAGGTGCCGTTATTATCGACTGGAATAATCAATTACCGGATGTCCTTGATGCCACACTATATGTGCCACCTACTCTTGGTGGGATTCCGGTTGTTGGAATAGGATTTGACGCTTTTGATACCTGCAACGAAGGACCTTCTACGCAGTTTCAGTTGATTCTCCCGGAAGGAATTACTTTTCTGGAAAAAGGAGCTTTTCAGTGTTGCAACCAAGCCACGGTCATTTCGCTGCCGTCAACATTGGAGACGATCCCAGAGGGGAGCTTTATTCATGTTAAAGCTAAAATCGTATTTCCTAATGGGAACCCTTATTTCACAGCTGAAAATGGTTTTTTGATTGATAATCGCACGAACACTTTGCTGTATACAAGCAAGTCAAGTGGGGATTTTCCATTGCCGCCAGTTAAGCAATTGGCCTCGCGATGTCTTGACAACTGGATAGACGAAAACACTACCGAGATCATATTGCCGCTTACACTGGAAGGCATCAGCAGCTATGTATTCTATGACTTTCCCTGGCTTGAGTCTGTCCTTCTCCCGAACAGTATGAAGAATGTGGAAAAGCTGGCATTTTACAGTAGTGGCGTCAATTCGATAGTCCTTCCAGCATCAATACTTTCAGTTCCTGCCTACTGTTTTGTTGAATGCTATCTTGATTCAGTAGTCATTTCCGAAGGAACCCAGTATATTGGAGAATACGCATTCTATTGGAATAGAGGGGCATTAGCCAATGTAGAGCTGCCATTTTCAGTTCAATTTGTTGGGTATAATGCATTTCCTGAAGGATGCAACATCTCTGTATTGAATCCTAATACTCATTTTGAATCACTGGAAGAGTATCAATTACGGGATCCGAATGGCGAATGGTAAGAGTTATGGTGTGCTCTTGGGCTACACAACATTGTTAAGGAGTCCTTGCGTAGCATTGCAACCCGCTGAACGATGGCAAGTGGCAGTACACGTGGGAAAAAGGGCGGCAACTTGCGCGGATGCGAAGCATTGACACCGACGCCCAGTTTGTGTATAATGAAAACGGGTTGTGGATTCAGAAAACGGTCAACGGCGTAGCGACGAAATACACGCTGCACGGCAAGAATATTGTGCATATGACTTCCGGCACGGATGAACTGCACTTCTTCTACGATGCGCAGAACCGTCCGGCGGTGGTGGTGTACAATGGCGCGGCGTATGCCTACGTCAAGAGCTTGCAGGGCGATATTGTTGCGATTCTGGATGAGAATGGCAATACCGTCGTCAGCTACGGCTACGATGCGTGGGGCGCGCCGCTGTGGTGTACCGGTGAGCTGGCGGAAACGCTGGGCAAGGTGCAGCCGTTTAGGTATCGCGGGTATGTGTTTGACGAGGAGACGGGATTCTATTATGTATCCAGCCGTTATTACGATCCTGAGATTGGTCGGTTTATTTCCCCAGATACAACGGATGTTCTAACTGCTACCCCTATGGGGCTGACAAATAAAAATCTGTATCCAAGAGGAGTTAGAAGTGGTATTCGTCAGCTGCAAAAATATAATAAAGATCTAGGCGGAGGCTTTAACTTGAGATTAGAGTTATATTGAGGTTAATATATGGATAAAAAACAATTTAAGGAGTTTTGCAAAAATGAATTTAAAGCACGAGGATTTAAAAAACAAAGAAACGTGTTTTATTTGACTGGACACGATCTTTTGTGTGGGATTGATTTGCAAAAATCCAATTATGGTGATGTTTACTACGTTAATTATTACTATTTTATAGGAGAATTTAAAAATATTACAGATTATCCACCCCACTACGAAAGCGATATCCAGGGAAGGATTGCTGTAATGTCTAGAAAGCAAACTTTTCAAGGGAAGCAATTTATGACTGCTCAAGTTGAATACGAGGAATATACGGAAGAAGAATTGCGGCCATATTTTGAGAGGGCGTTCGAGGAAGAGATTCTCCCACCTGTGAATCACGGTAAATCATTTATTCTTAACAACTTAGGGAAAATTTATTCTTTAACCCTGCATAAAGAAGAAGTGATACAAAAACTAAAATCATGATCCATACCAGCAAGCAAGGAGCTGTCCTTGCGGTCGGGAATCAGTGAAGCAACCATCAGCAGAATGTGCAGCGATGACAACTTTCGGTATGATATTCGTCAGATTACGCGCATCGTAATCAGCCTGCATATGCCGCCGCTGCTGTCCGCCGCATTTGTGGAATCAATACTATTTCCAGATTTACCTGCGCCATCTGCTTGTGTTTTTTTGATTCTGGCGTCCGCTCATTCCACTTAGCGTAGCGCTGCTACGCTGCGTTTCATTCGCGTTAGCCAGAATGCAAAAATCCACTGCGCATCTTGGCGCATTTTCATCTGGAAATAGTATGCGGGTTTCGGTACGGCAGTGATGACGCGGTATTTGCGGTATCAGTGCATCATTGCCTGTATGTTCATGGATGAACTGGATGATGTCATTAACTCTAATAGAAAGCTGTTCGAATAATCTGTTTGCACGCTTTTGTCAAAGAAAATAGCAATGTGCTGCTTTGAAGTGACATTATTCCGAACTCCGTTGACATTGTTCGTTTAATCGGGTATAATGTACTTGTAAACGGTCGGGTGAACTTGAAAATCAGGCGGATGACTGATTTGCGGAGCTGTGCAGCTTTGAAAATCATAAAATCTGTATCAAGTTGTATCGCAAGGAGCAGCATGAAAAAGAACGCTGCACAAAACGGATAGCTTCCTGATGCGATGGAAATTTGCTTGCGGGTGCAGTGCTTTTGAGCGCAGGTTGGACAAACTTGGACAAATTTGGACAAAATTGTGTTGATTTTGGCGAAAGGATGTGGTATGATATAAGCACAATCATCACTGCCCTGTCCAAAATCGCGGATGCGAGCCACACAAAAGTGTGCTAAAATCATACCATCGAAAGATGCAGAGAGGCTCCCGCGCACGGCGCGCAATGTCATTTAGTTAAAAGTGAACAGTGAAAGTTAGCACACAGAATCAGTAAAAAAGACTCTGTGTGCTGATTTTAATGAAAAGAGGATAAAGGAAATAAAGCGGAAAAAGAAATCCGCGAAAAAAGGACTATGCAAATGCAAGAAATTATGATACTCTATAAGCGAAGCTGACCGAAGATTTCAGGGAAAACTTACGAGAAAGCATTCTGCCGGGGCGAATAGATGAGATGTACCTCATAAGTAAGGCTTCAACATCGGGTGGACTGATTTTGCCTCGGAAGAAACGCAGACAAACATGTACTGCATCAGAAAAAGAAACTTTGTAAGCGTGTTTCTTTTTCCCTTGCCGAATGACTACGGATTGTGTAATCATTTGGCAGAAGTTGTACATGACGAGTTTTGCAAAAACTTCTTGGTAAATGAAGTCCACCTTTTTTGAATGAAGATGCAATAAAGTCACGGAATATTTCAGTTCACGAAAGGAAGTTTCAATACCCCAGCGCATCGCGTACAGGTGCTTAATTTCCTGAATAGGAAACGCATCTTTATCAAGATTTGTAATAATGGTTTCGCAGGCTGTTTCGGAGATGGGGAACCGCACAATGCGGAAATGCAGATCGAAGAATTGCGTGGGGTCAGCCTTTCTGGACTTAGCAGGGAGATAATCAAAGCGGCACTTAGAGGGGATGCGCTTGTAGTGATTTTTGTCTAAAAGCAAGCATTTCACTTCGCTTGTCTGTTTATTGGTAAGTTTCAGGTGAAAGGGAATATCAAACGTATTGGAACGCGGCAGGTTCAAGCCGGAAGCAATACCGGCACTGCTATCTTTGATGCGAATCAGAAACGAGCAGCCCTTTTCTTGAATATGCGCGAGGTTGTTGTAGGCTTCATAGCCCCTGTCAGCCAGCAGCAGGACGTTTTTATCCGCAGAACGATCTACCATGGAAGTTAAAGCGGCGGATTCGTCGGTCTTTCGGCTTTTCTGGATGATTGCATCAACATAGATATGCTGGAGCAAATCGTACATAGCGTTTATATGCAGCAAATTATAAGATTTCTGCCCGTTCGCTCCCGGAT
>ENA-UOJF01001600-UOJF01001600.1-human-gut-metagenome-genome-assembly--contig:-P74-NODE-1600-length-14691-cov-23.928737_pt1 | contig 14691 bp, 10 predicted proteins | sample MGYA00242344_ERZ723891 | MGnify/ENA metagenome assembly ERZ723891 | reverse complement strand
GGCGTAACGACTGGGCTTCGCAACTGGCCAATTCGCCCGAGTCGTCGTTCTTCTATCCGTCAGTAGGCCTGTCTTGGGTGCCTTCTTCGACATGGGATCTGGGCAAGACGTTCAGCTATCTGAAGATCCGCGGTTCGATCGCCTCGGTAGGTATGCCTTTCCCGCGTCACCTGACGGTTCCGACCTACGAATACGACGCTACGAACAAAGTGTGGAAGGACAAGACGCACTATCCGATCGGCGACCTGAAGCCGGAGCGTACCATTACCTATGAGGTCGGTCTGGATGCCCGTCTGTGGCAGCATATCAACCTTTCGGCTTCGTGGTATCAGGCCGACACGAAAAACCAGACCTTCGACCCGTCACTTCCGCCCTCGTCGTCCTATACGACCATCTACCTGCAAACCGGACACGTTCGCAATACAGGTGTCGAGCTGTCGCTCGGGTATGACAATCAGTGGCGGAATTTCCGCTGGACGACGAACTTCACCTACTCATGGAACAAGAACGAGATCATCGAACTGGCAGCCAATGCCGTGAACCCGGTTACGGGCGAAGCGTTGAATCTTACCAAGTTGGACATCAAGGGGCTGGGTAAGGCGAAGTACATCCTCAAGGAAGGCGGTACGCTGGGCGACCTTTACACGACGTCCAACCTTCGCTTCAACGACAACGGTTATGTCGAGGTGGACAAGAACGGCAACCTGCTGATGACCGACGAAGGCGAGGACATCTATCTCGGATCGGTTTTCCCTAACCACAACCTCGCATGGCGCAATGACTTCAGCTATAAGGGTATTAACCTCGGCGTGCTGTTTACGGCCCGTCTGGGCGGTGTCTGCTATTCGGCGACGCAGGCCAACCTCGACCTGTACGGCGTCTCGGAGGCTTCGGCCGCGGCGCGCGATGCGGGCGGTGTTTTGATCAACGGCCGTGAGATGGTCGATGCCCAGAAATGGTATCAGGCGATCGGCTCGCAGTCGGGTTTGCCGCAGTATTATCTCTATTCGGCGACGAATGTCCGCTTGCAGGAGTTGTCGCTGGGTTACACTTTCCCGCGCAAGTGGTTCCGCAATAAGCTGGGGCTTACCGTGTCGTTCGTAGGGCGCAATCTGTGGATGATTTACTGCAAAGCGCCGTTCGACCCCGAAGCCGTCGCTTCGACGGGGCTGAACTATCAGGGTATCGACTACTTCATGATGCCCTCGGTGCGCAACCTCGGTTTCAATGTCAAATTCCAATTCTAAAGCGCAGCAACCATGAAAAAGATGAATAACAGATGGCAGTCGGTGCTGCTTTCACTGGCGCTGTTCGGATTGGCAGCCTGCACCGGCGATTTCGAAGACATCAACCGCAATCCCAATCAGGTTACGGACGACCAGATGGATGCCCTGAATTATAAGACCGGAACGAAGTTCAAAGCTCTTCAAAGTCTTGTGATTCCGGTGCAGGAGCATATGTATCAGTTCAACGAATCGCTTTCGGGCGGGCCGTTCGGCGGTTACATCGGTGCTACGGTCGATACGTGGCAGACCAAGTTCGAGACGTATAATCCGTCTGCCGACTGGCGCAAATGGCCTTTCGCCAACGTCATCACCGAGACCTATACCCCTTATAAGGGCATCATCAACGGCACGGAAGACGAAGTGGCCATCGCTTTTGCCCGCCTGTTGCGTGTGGCCATCATGCACCGTGTGACCGATTCCTACGGCCCGATCCCTTACACGAAGCTGGAAAGCAACGAGTCGATCTATGTGGAGTATGACTCGCAGGAGGCGGTCTATACGAAGATGTTCGAGGAGCTGGACGAGGCCATCGAGATACTGGGCCGCAATACGACGCTTCCTGCCGAGGCATGGAGCCGTTACGACGGTGTTTATTACGGCAATATCGCTCAATGGCTCAAATACGCCAATTCGCTCAAGCTGCGTATGGCGATGCGCCTCTCCTATGTGAAGCCTGACATTGCCCGGGCAAAAGCCGCGGAGGCGATTGCCGGAGGTATCATTACGGTCAATGCCGATAATGCGGCTATGCACGCAGCCGAAAACCGCATGACGCTGATCTATAACGATTGGGGCGACCACCGTGTCGGGGTCGACATCATCAGCTATCTGGACGGTTACGACGACCCGCGTCTGGAAAAGATGTTCCTGCCCAACGACGTAGACGACTACGTGGGTATCCGCATCGGCATCGACGTGGCGGGAAAATCGACGGCCATGTCGAAGTATTCGAATATGATCGTTGCGAGCGATACGCCCTATTTATGGTTCAATGCCGCGGAAGCGACCTTCCTGCATGCAGAGTACGAACTGCGCTGGGGATCGGCCGAGACGGCGAAGACGCTCTATGAGCAGGCTGTCCGACTTTCGTTCGAGGAGCGGGGAGCATCGGGGGCAGACGCCTATTTGGTCGACGCCACGAAGAAGCCTGCACCCTATACCGATCCGCTGGGCAACTACAGCGCATCTGCCCGGAGCGAAATCACCGTTCCGTGGGAAACGGCGACGGACGGCAGCGATACGGAGGCCGTTCAGGAGCGCAACCTCGAACGCATCATCGTGCAGAAGTGGATCGCTATCTTCCCGTTGGGAGTCGAAGCATGGTCGGAACACCGCCGTACGGGGTATCCGAAACTGCTGCCTGTACCTACCGACAAATCGGGAGGTTCCGTCAATGTGGAACAGGGCGCACGCCGTCTGCCTTACCCTGTCGAGGAGTACCAGCAGAACAACGCCAACCTTCAGGCGGCCATTCAAACGCTCGGTGCAGAGCAACAGAACGGCGACCGTTCGGGCGACGTCATGGGAACCCGCGTATGGTGGGATTGCAAACCGTATAACAAGTAATCGCTATGAATATGAAACCAAACCGAATGATACGTTTCCTCGCTTTTTGCGCTGCCGTCGCAACGTTTGCGGCCTGCAACGACTGGACGGAGATGGAAACGGTGGACAGCAAGGTGGAAAAGCCCTGGGAGCAGGATCCGGCACTATGGGCCGAATACACCGCGGCGCTGAGGGCCTATAAACAGTCAGAACATTTCATTGTTTATGCCCGTCTGCACAACTCGCCCGAGAAAGCATCGAGTGAGCAGGATTTCATGCGCTGCCTCCCGGATTCGCTGGACATCGTGACGCTGACCAACGCCGATAACTTCTCGAAGTTCGACGCCGAGGATATGGACGTCATGCGCGAGAAGGGGACGAAAGTACTTTATCAGGTCGATTATGCCGCACGCGCGGAAGAGTTCGTCGATATGCAGGCGCTCGATGCCTATCTGGATCAGGTTGTCGCCGCCGTCGCCGCCAACGGCATGGACGGCTACTCGTTTACGACCGACCCGCTGGCGACGGATGCCACAGCCCGCATCGTCGAGAAACTTGCTGCGGCGAAATCCGAGGGCCAGCTCCTCGTCTTCGAGGGCAACCCGCTGTCGCTGGCTGCCGCCGACCGTCCCAAGGTCGATTTTATCGCCCTCGATACGGAGAAACTCGAAAATGTGCAGGAGGTGAAGCTCCAGGTGCTGAATGCCACGGGGTATGCCGGTATCGCGCCGGAGAAGCTGCTGCTGGCGGCCGAGATCAGCGCACCCCTGCTGGATGAGGATCGCACGGAGTTCGCGGCCGTCGATGAGATGTCGCGCCGCGTCATCGAATTCGGCCCGCTGGGCGGTCTGGCAGCTTACAACATTTCCGAAGATTACTATCATGCGGAGATGAACTACCAGACGATCCGTGGGGCGATCCAGACGTTAAATCCCGCTAAATAGTGAACGCCATGAAAAAATACGGAAAATATCTGATTGCAGCCGTCGCGGGGCTCGTGTTTTTCGCGGCCTGCGATAATTATGAGGCCGACGACCACAAGTTCGGAAACGCCGTTTATCTCGACGTCGCGGAAACGAACGAGGTGCAGCTTACGACCTTCGGCAACAATAAACCGACTTACGACTGCGCCTTGCAGGCGGAGCTGACCTATCCTGCGGGACAGGATGTGGCGGTGACGCTCACGGTCGACCCGTCGCTCGTCGGGACGTACAACGCCCGCTACGGTACGCAGTGGCCGATGCTCGATGCCAAATACTATAAGCTGTCGGCCGAGAGTGTCACGATCGCCGCGGGAAAAACAACCTCGGATGTCGTGACCCTGCAATTCAAGGAGCTGATGGGCCAAGGCGAGGAACAGACGGGAGCGCTTCCTATCGACGAAACCTATCTCGTCCCCGTGCGCATCGGCCATGCCTCGATGGACGTGCTTCACGGTTCCGACGTCGCCTATTATGTCGTGAAACGATCCTCGGCCATCACCGTCGCAGCGCAGCTCACCGACAACTGGATCGAGTTCCCGACCCTCGACAAGTATTCGGAAAGCAGCAAGGCTTGGAACGGTCTGACGGCCGTGACCTACGAGGCCCTTATCTACCTCGACGATTTTGCGACGAGCAACGCTACGGGCAGCCCCGTCAACATCTCGTCCATCATGGGTGTCGAGCAGTATCTGCTGCTGCGTATCGGCGACACGAATTTCGAGCGTCAGCAGTTGCAGTTCGACGGATCGGGTGCCGGCTCGTCCTTCGGGAAGATTCCCAGACGCGATGCGACGAAGAACCTCGAAAAGGGGCGCTGGTACCATGTCGCCTGCACATATGACCAAGCGGCGCGTACCGCACGCATCTATGTCGATGGCCAGATTCAGAGCGAAGCGACCGATGTCGGCATCTCGGCGCAGAGCAAGAAGAACCAGATCAATCTGGCCATGCGGGCGCTCTACGACCTGTGGAATACGGCTCCCGACAACGAAAAACCGCAGTACGAGACCGACGACACGGGTTACAACAAGCTGGGCGAGGCTTACCAGTTCTTCCTCGGCCGCTCCTACGACGATTACCGTCCTCTGAACGGCAAGATCGCCGAAGCACGTGTCTGGTCGGTGGCCCGTACGCCCGAACAGATCTGGGACAATATGTACGACATTCAAAACCCGCAGGACGATCCGACGCTTCTTGGCTATTGGAAGTGCAACGATGCCTCGGGCAATACGGTCAAGGACTATTCGATGTACCGCAATGACGGCGTAGCCAAGTACGATATTATCTGGCCGCAGGGCATCGAGATTCCGAAACTTAACGAAAACAACGAGTGATTATGAAGACGATTTTTAGTTTGCAAACGGGAATTGCGACGCTTCTCTGTACGGCGGCACTCGCAGGCCTTATGGCCTGCGACGCCGACACCGTAGAGCAGCAGGGCGGGAAACTTCCCGACAAGGAACCGTTGGAGAATATCTATGGAAGGTTGCGTAGCAGCAGTATGTCCGACGACAAGGTTCGTATTCGGATGACGGAAGGATCCGGGTTCGTAACTTCCAACTTCTATTACCAGTTTTCAAAAGCGCCGGCTTCGGAATTATCCCTCGACGCATGGATCGACGGTTCGTTGCTCGATGGGTGGAACGAGGCGAACGACGAGCAGCGAACGTTGCTGCCCGAAGGCAATTATGATTTTCCTGACGGCAAAACGCTTTCGCTCTCGGCAGAAAATCAGCGTTCTGCACTTAAACGCATCCGCTTCATGGCCGAGAATCTGGCTCCGGGCGAATATTATCTGCCGCTGACGGTGGCTGAAGAGGCCGGAACCGAGGAGCATCAGACAATCAATTATCTCATTTCAATTCGCGCACGACAACTCGGGGAGTACAAGCTCAATGCCGACCAGGTATTTGCCGTATTCTATCTCGACACGGAAAAATACCAGCCGTTGTTGGTGGATGAATACCTCATGTCCAAGCTCGATGCCAATACGTGGGAAAATGCGTGGAGCGAGCGGGAAGACGGCTTGCGGACGATCGGTAACATTGTCAATTTGAACAAGGTGGTATTGGATTACGATGCGGAGACGGGACGCGCCCTGTTGAATCTCGGAAACGACATGCGCTATGTCCTCGACCATATCGACAAATATATCAGGCCCTTGCAGGATAAAGGCCGTAAGGTCTGCATTTGTCTGGAAGGTGGCGGAACAGGGCTCGGATTCTGCAATCTGACCGACGCCCAGATTGTCGATTTCGTAGCCCAGGTGAAGACCGTTATCACGGAATACGCACTCGACGGTGTGAATTTCTGGGATCGCAATGCCGCCTACGGCAAGGAGGGAATGCCCGCCATGAACACGACCTCCTATCCGAAACTCATCAAAGCGATGCGGGAAGCGCTCGGCAATGACAAACTGGTGACGCTGACCGATTACGAAGCCCCCACCGAGTATTTCTGGGATACCGGGGCGACCGGAGGCATCGAAGTCGGGCAATACCTCGATTACGCATGGTCTGGGTATCTGGACAATGAGAAAAATGTTCAGATTGTCGATCCCTGGCATCAGGGGCAGCAATATGTCTCGACGGATCATCCCCGCAAGCCTATTGCCGGCCTCGATCCTGCGAAATACGGATGTATCAATATTCCGTGGTATCCGCAGGGCCCGAACACTATAAATGACTATTTCACCGATATTTTCTTCTGGCGTCAGGCAGGAAACAAGCAGAGCAATATTCTGGTTTTTGAAAGTCTGCGGACGCTTCTTCAGGATAATTTCGAAAGCACTTGGGCTAGCAGCATTCAGGTTGGATATACGTATTTTGCCGACGATGGCGCTTGGATGATCGAGGATACACCTTGGGGCCCCTCCATTATGAGCGATAATGAATATTCATTCGATACATCTCTTTTGGGCAAACTCCCGAATGGTGGTACAGGATATAACAAATGGTTAAAAGACTGGTAAACTTACAGGCATGCCTATTTCGGTCTAAACGACATATTCTTTAACCCTTAAAACTCATTGAATGACAGAAAAAACAAAAACCAAAACCCAAAATAAACCGATTAACCAGTTATTGATCCTTTAAAACTAAAAACGACTATGAAACGTTATTTTGAAATTTTTGCAGCCCTTTTCTTGGGTACTACGATGATGTTCTCGTGCCAGCAGGCCGAGGAGCCGACGATGGATCAGGGCACAGTTCCCCAAACCCGTGCTTACGGCGATACGCCCGTGGTGGCCATCTATGTCGAGACCAACGACACCAACCCGCTCAATGCCGGAGATTACATGCTCTCCAACGGCAAACCCTTTGCCGGTATCGTGGAGCTGTTTGCCTCGAACATCCACAAGCGGACGGTGAACGGAGTGGTAGAGCCTACGCTCTTCCTGAATGACAAGATGACCAACCTGCTCGAAAACGGCGGTTATCAGACTTACGTGAAACCGTTGCAGGACAAGGGCATCAAGGTGCTGCTGACCGTGCTGGGCGACTGGCAGGGCATCGGTGTCGCCAACATGAACGATACCCAGACCACACAGTTCGCCAAGATCCTGGCCCATGCTGTGGAAAAATACGGTCTGGACGGAATCGGATTCGATGATGAGTATGCTAATTATTCGTCTACCAATTCTACTTCGTACAGCGAAATCATCACCAAACTCCACGCGCTGATGCCGGCCGACAAACTCATCACCGTTTTCGACTGGGGGTATACCAACACGCTGAACAGCGAGGCTAAAGCCTGCATCGACTATGCGTATCATGGCTATTTCGGTTCGAGCTTCATGACATCCGGTCTGGTGGACAAAACCCGCTGGTCGCCGGTATCGACGAATCTCGGCTCTGCTCCCAACGCAGCGACGCTGAATTCGCTGGCCAAGCGTGCCAAAGCCCAGGGCTACGGCGCATTCATGTTCTTCAACCTGCGTCGCAGCAGCAACGTTAATCCGCTTAACGGATTCAACGCTACGGCAAGCGGGCTTTACGGTCTGACCGTTACCTGTGAGAACGGCGATCGCCCTCAAGACTGGACTTTTGTATCGTCGGGGTATGAGATCAACATGGACGAAGTGGAATAACTCCGCAAAGAGATATGTGCGAATAGACCGATTTAGGATGGTTATCTGCTTGTAAGCTATAACCAGTTTCCCGACCCGCACATCCTTCGGGGTGTGCGGGTTGTTTTAACTGAAGAAGGGATATAAAAACGTTCCCCCTATCCGAAAGACGAATGGGGAAACAGAAACTACCGCAAATACATTGACCGATTCGAGTCGATATATACCCGTAAGTGACCTTTCAATCTAAAAACTCTCCGTAGCCGGTTTGTGATAGTATTTATTTAATAACGCACGAATTGATGAATTCGTATTCAAATTATATTTAGTTGGAACAATAATAAGTTGAGATAGTATCAACCTATTGACACCTGAAGAATGCTACAACCCGATGAACAGATAGGAGAGCCCGTGCTGTTTTTACACGATTCTCCTATCATCCCGTCCATCTTGTCTTGGTAGCATTTTCAGGTGTCGATGACAGGATTCGACAGCTATTTGCTGTTTTGCAAAGATAAGAAAAATTATCCAACAGATACTTTGTGAATACGAAAAATACACATGATTCTGCAATACGGAGATCTGTCTTATGAAAACGCTTATTCATACCCGTATATACGCGTTGCTAACTCAAAATGAATCGAATCCGTCGGAATTAGCCCATGCATACGAAGAGTTTATCGAGACGATGACCGAGATGGTTGCTAATTTCGATAACCGGGATGATATTTTGAGAATACTGTATTACAGCCGGGTTGAATTCGACGTATTGTCCCATCCATCGTTTAATCGATATTCGAACAATGTTTTAAGGACGACGTTCATCTATAAAATCATGTATATTCTGGATTGCGAAATCAATATCGTCAGCAATAGTACGAAATATAGCTCGAACCAAGACTATTCGTTCCCTTTATCCTATCAGGACGGCGAGTTGCTGTGGACAGGGACGCAGCAAGAGCTGCTGGAGCTTGCCGTTGCCCTTCATAAAAACGGGATTATCATGTACGGCAACCGCAAGGCGCGTTTCATCGAGATCGTCCGTGCCTTGTCTTCTACATTCCATATCACGATCAACGATGTCTATGTCAAGAAAACCAGGATGCTTGACCGCAGCACGGCGGTCACACCTTTTCTGGATAAATTGAAAAAAGCCTATGAGCAAGTCGTCGAAAGACACCTGCGATAGAGAGAGCGGAGACCTGTCAAGGACGAGAAAATCAGAAAGTTTTTCTCCGTTTGCAAAATTTCAACAGTTTATTTTTCAGTTGATTATATTTTCATACTTTACAAAAAACTTTTTGATTTTTCCCGAGAGGCATCCGGAAAAGTGTACTTTTCAGTGATTTTGTATTATACATTTGCAGCAGAAAGCGACGCATAGTGCATCGCTGCATTCAAAATCCAAATAACATGAAAAACATCCTTTTAGCCGTTGCAGTCTTCGCTGCCGCATCCGTTTCCTGCAACAAGGAGACCGAAGTCGTACCTTCCCCCAATTCTTTCACCGATGGGGCACGTATCGCACTTACGCTTACCGATGATGCCGCCGACACCCGCTCCTTCTTCGATTCGACAGCCTCGGCCGAGGCATGAGAGTCTTCGTTGTCGTCACTGTCGATTTTCGTCTTCGATAATGCCGACAACTTCGTTATTCGCCGGGATTTAACATCCAGCGAGCTGGCCGCGAAATCGGCGACATTCTCCCTACCTAAATCTCTTGCCAGCACCCCCTGTTCATTCTATGCCGTTGCGAACTACGACGCCTCGTCGGCCAAGACCCGGACGGCCCTTACGGCCCTCGTGGAGAAGTCGGCTGCCGATTACAACGGCACCTTCGCCGAGGTGTCCACCGCAGCCAAACGTTCGGGCGGCTTCGTGATGTCGGGCATGAAATCGCAGACCGTCGGGGCCGTGAACTCCACGACCAATGTCGGCATCACGCTCAAACGCACTGTCGCTAAAGTAGCCCTTCAGACGACCATCGACCCGTCGTTCGCCGACAAATATGCCGGAACACTTACTATCAACTCGGTAAAACTCTCCAAAGCCGCCTCACAGTCGCTCGTCGTGGCCGGAACTCCGACGCCCGGTGCCATGACCTTCAGCCACACGCAGACTCCCGCCACTGCTTCGGGAAAGACGAACAGCCTGTTCTACATCTTCGAAAACGGCACATTGATCGCAGGCAACCGCATCCTGCTGGAAATTAACGCCACATACGATTCGGACGGCAGCACCTCGACGACGGACGACCGCTCGGAGGTGACCTATTCGGTCGAGTTGACGGGTAAGGCCGCGGGCGAGATTCTCCGAAACGGCTACTACCGTGTCGCGGCCAATATCACGGGCCTTGTAGGTCAGGAGTGCGCCGTATCGGTCACCGTCGCCGACTGGGAGACGCCCGTAACGCAGAAGGTCGAACTGGGGGCATAGCCTTCTTGTTTTGGCAGCTCCCGTCCCTCGCGGGCGGGAGCTTTTTTCAATCCCTTTTTCAGATTTTTCCGACTATGAAAAAATATCTGTTGATACTCGCTGCCATCCTGTTTCTGTGGGGCTGTATCGCCGAGGACAGGACAGAATGTACAAATCCCCGCGGTGTCTTTGTCAGCCTGACGGTACGGCCCGAAAGGATGTCCTCCGTAACCCGCTCTGTGGATGAAACGGCCATCCGCGACCTGAACCTCTACCTTTACGACGATAACGGCAATGTTGTCCTGCACCGTTACCAGACCTCTGCGACGCTGCGTTTCGAATGCCTGCCGGGCGACTACCGGATGTGCATTGCCGCCAATCTGGGCCGCGATCTGGGCGACAATCTGCTGTGGGAGGATTTCACCGTTACACACGCCGACAAGTACGACGTATTGCCTATGGCCTATGAGGGCGACGTTACGATCATGTCCTCGGCAGATGGGGTGCTGACGCTGCCTGCCGTCGAGGTACAGCGCTGCGTGTCGAAAATCTCCTATAACATTACCGTTGCTCCGGCCGTTGCCGACATCGAACTGCGCTCCGTGCAACTGTTCTCGGTACTGCGTTCTGTATCCGTGTTCGATATGGCGGCCGCACCGTCGGATGATCCCGACGACTATACGGATTGTCCGGAGGTGGGACTTTCCGGACAACAGGCCGCGGACGACTGCTATCTGCTGCCCAATATGCAAGGCGTCGTCGCTACGATTACCGACCAAAAGCAGAAGAACCCGGAGAATGCCCCCGCGAATGCCTCGTATCTTTTGATCCGCGCCGTGCGCGGGTCGAAAGTATTGGCTTATTATATTTATCTCGGAGGAAACAACACTTCGGATTTCAACGTCCGGGCGAACGTACACTACCGGTTCAACATCTCGATCCTGGGCGACAGCGAGGTCGATACCCGCATTAGCAGCTATGCCGTCAATGTGCATGACACCTACGAAGAAAACTCGGTCGGCGGATATTGCACCTACAATCCGTTTCAGATGCTCGCTGTGGAGATCGACGGGAGTCCCGCACCCCTGACGCTTCGGGGACGTATCGGTGTCGCGCAGGGCAACGCCGGAGCGTTCTGTCTGAACGGCTCTCCCGTAGGCGAAGGCCGCGATCTTACGCTTCCGGAACAGCCCGGCCCCAATGTTTTCGGCGTGAACTACGCTCCGGGAATCTATACGACAGTCAATTCGCAGGTGGTCTATACCGTCACGGTCGAGGATGATGCGGGATTTACACAGTCGTTCGACATCGGACACCGCTTCGCCAACCGTCTCGACGTATATATTCACCCCGCGACGGCTGAAAACAACGGTACGGTAACCGTCGCCGGAGCGTTGTATGACGCTGAAACTTCTTCCCTGACGCACGACCGGGTCGTCCTGTGCCATGAGAAGGGGTGCACGCTGACTGCCGTACCCGAAGCCGGATACCGCTTCGAGGGATGGTATTCGGCAGCCGACTACAAGACACGGCTTTCGACCTCGGCTTCGTATGCCTACATTCCGACCTCGCCCGAAGCCGCGATCTTTCCGAAATTCACGGCCAATACCCGGCCGCTCGACGACGAGGGCACGGCCAACTGCTATATCGCGCCGGAATTGAATACCTCCTATTCGTTCGACGCTACGACGATGGGCAACGGCCGTGCAACGACGAATATCGTCCCGAAGAGACTTGCGGGAGCCGAGGCGAAAGTCCTCTGGGAAACGGGCACGATCCGAGGCGCGATCGTTGAAAGCGCGAAACTGACCGGCGACGGACGTATCGTCTTCCGAACCGGCATGACCTATGGCAATGCCGTAATCGGACTTCTCGACAGCCGCGGGGTATGCATATGGTCGTGGCATATCTGGTCGGTGGATTACGATATCGAGGCCACGGCTCAGACCTATGCTTCGGGAGCCGTCTTTATGGATCGCAACCTCGGGGCCCTGGCTACGGACTGCACGCAGGCCGCTGCCAAAGGACTCTATTACCAGTGGGGCCGCAAAGATCCGTTTCCGTATCCGGCGCTGGCCACGGACGCCTACACGCAGGCTCCGACCGTCTATGCTCCGGGGTTCGAGTATGCTGAAAGCAATCCCCGAACCTCTGGGGCCGAGTCGCCTTACGACGTGATGACCCTCGAATGGGCCACAGCGCATCCAACGACCTATATGGACGGGGTATTTTACGAGGATTGGGAAGAGTGGACGTCGGTCGCCGACTGGCTCTACGTCCACCACCCGAACCTCTGGGGCAACGTCACGACCGGGAAGAACAATATCAGCCGCACCAGCCATAAATCCATTTACGATCCATGCCCTCCGGGATGGAAAGTGCCCGGTGCCGAGGATTTTGCGGAAATAGAGCGGATAGGCGTATCGGCACCTTATTACGTTACAATCCGCTGTAACAGCACGCAGACGGCGAAAATACCTTTGGGCGGAACATTCTACGAAGGACGTTACGACCGCAACGGGTCGCTCGGAAGGCTCTACACGAACGCTCCGTATTATCTTCATTGGGGAGACTCGACCGGCGTGTTCCATGACGTAGCCTGCACCTCGATCCTATTCGATACGAGCAACTACCCGCCGTTCGTCAACACAACGGATTTTTACCGCTATGCCGCCAATCCGGTGCGCTGCATCCGGGAATAAAACCGAAATAATAGCTAACGATAATGAACAAACAACGAATCATACTGTTCCTGCTGCTGTCGGCGGCCTTGTGGGGTCTGCCCCGCAGGGCTGCGGCGCAGATCTTCGCCGTAAGGGCCAACGCTCTTGCGGCATGCAGCGCGACGCTGAACGTCGGGGCCGAAGCGGCCCTGACGGATAACTGGTCGCTGGAGCTGTCCGGCTACTGGAATCCGGTGCAAACCGCATCCCTCTCGATGAACTTCCATGCCGTGCAGCTCGGCGGCCGCTACTGGTTCTACGAATCCTTCGTGGGACACTTTCTCGGACAGCACCTTACCTATGTCGGTTACGACCTCGGAAGCCGAACGAAACGCTATAAAGGTCATGCCTGCGGTCTGGGTGTCAGCTACGGGTATGCGTGTATGCTCTCGAAACGCTGGAACGTCGCCGTCGAAGCCGGTGTCGGGCTGTACCACACCCGGGATACGCGCCGTGACCCGACCGTCTCTGACTGGGAGGATGAATACATCTACCATTACCGACGTTGGACGCTGGCGCCGACAAAATTAGAGGTTTCATTCAGCTATCTGTTTTAAGGATGAAAAAACGGAAAATCATAATTGCCGGAGCAATTCTCGGCTGCTGCCTGTGGATGATGTTCGGCTGCTCGGTGGCTGGACGGCTTCAGCGGCATCGGACGACAGCCTCGCTCTCGCAACTTACCCGTACCGAACGGCAGCAGCGGCAGCAGGACTCCCGCCTGCAGGTCGTAAAACTCCAGCGTGACAGCAACACATTCTTTCTTGCACTCGTGGATACGCTTGCCGACGGAGAACGCGTGATGGCGCTTCAGATCGAGCAGGTGACGGTCGTGGCGAAGATGCGGTCTATTCCCGAGCGCAACGGTCGTGTCGTGCTGGATTTCATCGTGACGCTGCCGAAACAGTTGTTGGGCAGAAGCCGCAGCGTCGTAATCACGCCGATATTGCACAAGCCCGACGAATCCGTGGCGCTCGAAGATCTGGTGATCCGCGGCGGACGCTTCTCGCTGCTGCAAGAGCGCGACTACTGGCAGTACGAAACCTATGTCGAACGCTTCCGCCCCGATACCGTGGGGCGCGAGGCGGCCTTCAACCGCTTCGTGAAGTTTCCCTATCCCGAAGACGTCCGGCTCGACTCGCTGGTCGAAGGCAGGAGCACCGTCACGTACTATTACTCGCAGGAGGTGAAAACGGATGAGACCTCGAAGAAGATGCTCGTAACGCTTCAGGGGCAGGTCTTGGCTGTGGACGACAGCGCCTACCGTCTACCGCCGTCCGATACGTTGAGCTACGTCGTATCTTCGATGCTCTCCTTCGTAGATACTATGCCGCGTTACCGTATCAAGGTCATCGACAAGTTCGTGACCGTAGAGGATCGTAACTACATTCAGTTCTTCGTGGGCGATACCCGTGTGGTCGATACGCTGGGCGACAACCGACGGCAGCTGGACAAGATCACCGGTTTGATGCGGCAGATCGTCGAACAGCAGGAGTTTTACGTCGATACCATCACACTGACGGCGGCATCGTCTCCGGAAGGAGCCTACGCTTTCAACGACCGTCTTTCGCAAGGACGGGCCGCGGCGCTCAAACGCTACCTCGTCCGCCGATACGGCAGAAGCATCGACACGATGCTCACCGTGCGGTGGGTGGCCGAAGACTGGGCGG
>ENA-UOJF01001555-UOJF01001555.1-human-gut-metagenome-genome-assembly--contig:-P74-NODE-1555-length-15115-cov-108.484529_pt1 | contig 15115 bp, 9 predicted proteins | sample MGYA00242344_ERZ723891 | MGnify/ENA metagenome assembly ERZ723891 | reverse complement strand
ACGGCGCTTTTGTGGAATATGCGTACACGAACACGGGCAAAAATCGCGTTGACGGTCTGCCGCACTGCATCACCCACGCAACCGTGACGGGCACGAAGAATGGCACGACGTTGACTGCGGCGAACGTTTCGTACACCTACGGCAATCACATGGCGCTGGTCAGAGATGAAATTTCCGGCAAGACGCTGCGCTACCATTTCAACGATGATGGCAATCAGGTCAGCGTGGACGACGAGCTGGGCTACGCGATGTACACCCGATACGACCGCACCGACGACAACGCGAATGCGCCGATTAACCACGCGACGGAACGCTCCCGGATGCAGCGTGTGGTGCGCAACCTCCTTCTTGACCCGATGTGCGAGGAAAACAGCAGCGTATGGGAGAAAAGCAGCACGGGCACGATTACGCGCGACCAGTCTACGCGGCAGTTCGGTCTCGTTTCGTATCGGCTGACGATTTGGTCGAGCGACTGCGTGTATGTTCGTCAGGCGGTGACGCTCACGCCGGGCAAGTCGTATACACTGTCGGGATATGTCCGATCTGGCGGCCCGCGCGGAGTGATGCGCGTTGCGTACACGGTGGGTAATGAGACGGTCACGCTGGATTCTGAGCCGGGCAAGGTGTGGGAAAAGACGGATAACATGCCGTATGAGCGCGTGTCTGTGTCCTTCACGCTGCCGGAGAATGCAGAACCTAAGGTTTACTGCATGGCGTACTGCGACATGCAAAACGGCTTCGCGGGCGGCAATTGCTGGTTCGATGCGATGCAGCTGGAAGAAGGGCTGACGCTGAATCATTTCAATATGGTTCAGAACAGTGACTTCTCTGTGAACGGCACGGACGGCAAGCCGAAGGCGTGGACGGTTGGTAAAAACGATGCGTCGTATGTTAAAGTGCTGCCTTTGGAGACGCCGAAGGATGAATTTCACGCGCCGGACTGCTTGAAGCATGACAATACGCAGAAAATTCGTCTGGCAGGTCGCTATGACCGCACGGTAACATACTACCAGCAGTTCCGGCACTACGGCAAAATCGGCGACCGATTCACGGTGGGCGGCTGGTGCAGTTCGTTCGCGAAGAAGAACGATCCGGACAACTACATCTACTGCCGAATTACCGTTCAGTTTACTTCCGCTGACCCTGTGACGGACAAGAGCTACTGGGCGACGGGCGGATCTGCGGTATTCAACGCGGAAGAAGGCAACTGGCAGTTCGCGAGCGCGGGCATTGTCGCGCCCAACAACTGCACCTATATCCGAGTGGTCTTGCAGATGAATCGGCAGATGAACTTCGCGGATTTCACCGGCATCTATCTGTAGCCGGAATCGTTTGGCACGCAGTATATTTATGACAAAAACGGCAATGGCAAGACGCGGAAGATGCTCTACGGTGAATTGTAAAAACTTCTGCAAAAATGGGCGCAAAAGAAGGAATTCCGACAGTACATAACGAATATACCTATGACGCGCAGCGCGGGAATCTGGTCGAAATCCGTCACAATACGGACGGGAACGCCGCGAACGACGTGGTGTATACTTTCGAGCAGGACGCGCTGGGTCGCCAGACGGCGGTCAAGGTCGGGAATCAGACCACGGGAACGCTGATTCATTCGGCAACCATCTGACGAATGCCTTTTCCGCCATCTGCTGCTTGCAAAAATCTCGATTTACCGCCAGTAAACCTTCGATTTTTGCAATTGCATCTGACGAAAAATTCATCCGCCATCTGGTCACCTCATTTCATCAGCGTTCCCTGTCGCAGAGCCAGTATCAGAACGATCCGACGAAGCCGAATTTCGGCACGCTGACCGCGACGACATACGGCAATGGGGCGAAAGTCAGCAGTCGGTACGACGATTTCAACCGTGTGACGGGGGTGGTGTACGGCGAGGAAACCGCGCCGCGATACGAATACGACTACAACGCGAAGGGGCAGGTGGCACGAGTCCGCGACAATCTGCTGAATCGGACGACGCAGAGTGAGTACGATTTGGCGAATCGCCCGGTGCGTGTGAAAACGTCGGAGGACGCGAAGCACGTCTATACGGGGCAGGTCGCGTATGACAATGTGTACGGCAACCTGAGCGAATTCACGGAGAAAGTGGGTGAAAATCGACAGGAATTCGGGACGAAATTCGGCTATGATGACGAAAATCGTCCGACGTCGCTGACGTACAGCATTGGTGCGACCACCATTGGGCAGAGCACGACGACCATTGACAAGCTGAATCGAACGACGTTCTCGGCGGTCAAGCTGGGCAGCAAGACGTTCACGAGCGAATACCATTTCGCGGCGGGCGGCTACGGCACCGGCAGCGTGACGAACCTCGTTGCGTCGATTACCCAGCCCGGCTGCAACTGCGGCTACGGTTACGACGACAATGGCAACATTGCGAGTGCGACGCTGAACGGCAAGTGGACGGGCTACACCTACGATGCGCTTGGGCAGCTGGTGCAGGTCAACGACCACAGCGACACCCGCTCCGGCGCGAGTGGTACGACGTGGAAGTACACCTACGACCTCGGCGGCAACATCTTGAAAAAGGAACGCTTTGCGTATGCCGATACGACGACTCCTCTGGAAACCGTTACCTACGAATACGGCGACGCGAACTGGCGCGACAAGCTCACGGCGGTCAACGGCAGCACGATTCGCTACGATGCAATTGGCAATCCGCTGAATGACGGGACGTGGACGTACACTTGGCAGAACGGCCGGCAGCTGCAAAAGATGCAGAAGTCGGGCGTGACGGCAGAGTTTGTGTACAACGCGGACGGCTTGCGTGTGCAGAAAACGGTCAACGGCGTGGCGACGAAGTACACGCTGCACGGCAAGAATGTTGTGCATATGACTTCCGGCACGGATGAACTGCACTTCTTCTACGATGCGCAGAACCGTCCGGCGGTGGTGGTGTACAACGGCACGGCGTATGCGTATGTCAAGAGCTTGCAGGGCGATATTGTTGCAATTCTGGATGAGAATGGCAATGCCGTCGTCAGCTACGGCTACGATGCGTGGGGCGCGCCGCTGCGGTGCACCGGTGAACTGGCGGAGACGCTGGGCAAGGTGCAGCCGTTTAGGTATCGCGGGTATGTGTTTGATGAGGAGACGGGGCTGTATTATCTGCGGAGCCGGTACTATAATCCGGGGTGGGGGCGGTTTGTTAATGCGGATAATATTGTTACAAGAAATCTGTTCCTCTATTGTAACAATTCATGTATTTCAAATAGCGATCCTGATGGGTACTTTCTTAAAAATATATGCGAATCTATTTTAAATAATGCAAAAGAGAAATCCTGTGAACTTATCCAGCAAGTGACAAAGGCAATGCGGACTGATATTAAAAATGGTTATTTCTATTTGGCAGGTTCGAAAATGAAGCTCGAAAATCCCCTTGCACCTCATGAATTGCTTATTGGACCGCCGGCTAAAGTAGTTGCAACAGGAGTTGCTAACATCGATATATTTTCATGGGAGAGATTTTGGGAGAAGATGTTTGGATATAGCATGGATTCGCAGGGGTTTTTGAACGTGATTAAAGATGCTAATTTTTCCTTAGAACTGCAAATAAACATTTTACAAATTGGCAATTTGCCATATACCGCCAGTGCTGTTGTGATATTTAAGACAAATGATACACTGCTTAACTATGGAGTCTCTATTCAAAATGTACAGAACTCTTATCCTATTAGAATAATTGACAGAGATGATAATGGCGTTATGCTGGAAGTTGATGCAGATCGTAGCACAGGTTATGGTATTGATAATGCAGAAACTGGATATATTAGGCAACTGCTTGATCGAATTGAATGGAGATGGTTTAAATGAAATTTAAGTTCGGGTATGGAGGCTTGCTACTCGTAGGTAGTGTATATTTGCTGTATGCAGTTATTGCTAAGATAATGGCAGACATTTCATACTTTACTGGCGAGGGGTTTGTGCTTGAATATTTTTATGAAACATTGCCATTGATGGTTATTGGATGGGTGCAAATGCTTATTTACCTCACTGTTGCAATCATGCTTTTAATAGCCAGTATAAAGCGTGTCTCTACGAAATTTTTTCTGATTACTGCTGGCGTATGGTATGTGGCGCAATTGGTTGGAGTGATAGCATTGAGCATTTATAAGAACACTGCCTATACCACATTACCGTATTCAGTGATTCCATTATTCATTGTTGCAACAAATATATATTGCACAAAGAATAAATATAGCACACCTTACATTCCACTTTTGTCATGGTGCAAAGCCCAAATAATCAATATTTTAAAGAAGAATCGTATTAGTATGTCAGAGTGATATGCTTTTCGCTTTTTAGCCAGCCCGTCGCGTCCTGTGCTCCTCGCACAAGTCGCCGACTGGCTGGCAGCAAAATCCCCCCCATAAAAGCAGAAAAAAACTCCGGTTGTCAGCTATGTCTACGATGCGTGGGGGGCGCCGCTGTGGTGTACCGGTGAACTGGCGGAAACGCTGGGCAAGGTGCAGCCGTTCCGCTATCGCGGGTATGTGTTTGATGAGGAGACGGGGCTGTACTATCTGCGGAGTCGGTACTATAATCCGCGGTGGAGACGGTTTATTAATAGTGACGTTTTGCTGTGCATTAGCAAAACGTCGAAATCAATTAATCAGTTTGCTTATTGTGCTAATAACCCCGTAATTTATTGTGATGATGCTGGCACAGACTATCGTCTGGGCGGTATCGGCATCCAATTGGATGGTTCAATCGGTGTGGATGTGGGCAATCTTAGCGCAGCGGTTGGAGGCGGGCTTGAATTAATCGTATACTTTGATGAACAGATGATGGTTGATGGACAGCCAATAGTTGCAATCTATTCATACTACAGTTTGGGTGGAAACGTAAGCATATCAGCAAGCGAGATGGAACAGTTAATCGAACAACTTGCACCCACAATTGAACAATTGACTGCTATTGCCCCTAAAGTGCAAATGATGAGTACTGACCAGATAAAAAAGGTTGGTGTGACTGGTAGCTTATCAACTTCGGTGATATTTCTTTTTGGAAATGAAGGTTTTGAAGATGAGCTAAGTTATGAGGGACCTTTTTATACCCAGAATTATCAAGCTGGCAAACTGAAAGCCTTCTTATCAGAATCAGAGTCATGCTACGCTGTCGGTGCTGGTTATGACTTTTTGGCATCACGCTTTACCCTTGGATATTCGAGATCTTATTCGGATTACCAGTGCCTGTATTCTTCTACAAAAGGTCTTTGCGTGAACAGGAAAGAGTCAAATGTGTTATGCGGAAACTGAAAAAGTAAGACAGGAGGGAAAAGCTTGAACAAAAAAGATGTTGTACATGTTGCAAAGATTATCGTGTTTCTCTCCATTTGGCTTTTCGGATTGGTTGCTGTCATCGTTTTTGAACGATTGCCATATGGATACGAGAAACGAACGGGATCCAATGGAATCTATATTGATCATCAGAATATAAATTTTGCTGGATTCCTTACCAGTATAGCATCTGATGGAGACTATATCTATTGCTGCTTTGGCAAACGTTTCTTTGTGAAAGTTTACGATACTGAGGGAGAGTATATTTCAACCATTGCAGTTTTAAACGGCGGCAATCAGCAGCATTATCTATCTGTTGGCGAAAGAGACAATCAGGTTGTATGTTATGCATCAAAGTGTGAATATACATTCAAAAATGCGGAACTGGTTTCCTATGATTTGTCAAGCAGCCCCCGTGAGGAACCGACATCAAAGCGTATAACGAAGGATGCACAGGACAATGTGTATAGAATTCAGGACGGTTGGGTTGTGAAGAAAACCCCAGATGGAGATTGGGAAGAGTTTGGTGAGCAGCCGTGGTATCTTCGCCTGATGGGATCGAGGGGTATCGTACTCTTAATGTTGCCGGGCATAATATGCTTTGTTGTCTTAGACCTTATCGAGAGGAAGTTATATGGATACTAAGCAAACCGAGATAGGATGAGTCTAATCATACAGTGTAAATCTTGTTATCTTGTTTACGAGTTCGCAATAAACATAATCATGCCATTAACGATTGCGCTAAAATAGCATCAGATTTTTTCTTCCTGCACTAAGTGAAATGAGTGGAAGACAGGGAGGGGAAAAGATGCAAGTAGATAGTATACGAAAGCTACTACGCTATTCAAGTCGAAACGGCGGTCATTCCCTGCATAACCCAGCAGGGATGACCGCCGTTCCGCGAAAAAGGCAGCATACCGTCATCAAAAGTAACCTTTTAATTTCATACCCCACCAAGGCACAACAGAGCCACATTCGGTAGAACGAAGGGCTTCTCTTGTGCCGAAAAAGCGTCATGCAAACCCATGGCGCTTTTTTTGTACGCTTTTTTACGGCGAGAGAAAGGAGGGACGCCATGGAAGCGAATATTCAGACCATCATGGAAGCGGCGCTGCAGCAAGGAATTTGGGCGGCGCTTTATATTTATCTTTTTTTCCGAATGCTGAAAGAAAATGCAGCGCGGGAAGAAAAATATCAGGCGATGATTGACAGCCTTAGCACAAACATCGCGGAGGGAATCGAGGACATTCAGAACCGACTGGATGCACTCACAAAATAACAAACGATTAATTTCAATAAATATTCAAAAGGAGTACAATGAAACACATGAATTACAATGCGGCGGAAAATCAGCCGCACAAATATGCACGCCCCGTTACGCTGGACGAGATGAACCGGATGCCGGGGCAGGAAGAATACGAACGCCGAACGCGCACGAGCAAGGTGTTTTCCTTGGGGCGCGGGCTTTATCAGGCGGTGATGTACCCGGAAGCGGTGCATTTCCGAGACAAGAACAGCGGAAAACTGGAAGAAATCGACAACACACTGATGCCGATTCAGGATTCGGCATGCGGCGTGTATCTCACGAATCGCAACAACGATGAACTGAAGGTTGAATTTCATGGTGCGCAGGACGCGGCGATGGTTCTGCTGCGCAATGAGGATGACTGCTACCTCGGCTGGAAACTGGATGGGGCGCAGGACGTTCAGCCGAAGGTTGTGGACTTTGCGCGTCCGCAGGAGAGCAAACGCGACTGCCGCCGCGCGGTGCTGGCGCAGCTGGACGGGGAAGTGGTGTATGAGGACATTTTCCCGGATGTGAATCTGAACTGCGCGGTTCAGGCACTGCGCTTTAAGGATTCCTTTACGTTCAAAACGCCGGAAAGCGTGCGGAAGCTGTCGTTCCTGCTCTTTACGCCGGAAATGCAGACGGAAAAGCAGGCAGACGATTCGATTCAAGTGACGGCATCGGATGGCAGAACGGCATTTCTGCTGCCGCGGCCGTTCCTGCAATCTGCAGAAGCGGAGGACGAAATCGGCGGCGTGCAGGTGGACATGTCGGCGACGGATGAGCCGTTTACATGGCGCGTGACGTACACGCCGGACGAAAAATGGCTGCAAAAGGCGAAATTCCCGGTTGTGCTGGATCCGGCGGTTATCACGAAGAACCATTCCAGTGCAATGGAAGACAACTTTGTGAGCAGCAAAAAGGCGGATGAGGTACAGAGCTACGGCGCAACGGGGATGACGGTGTCGTACAACAGCGGCAATTGGGGAACCAGCCGCTCGTTTATCAAGTTCCTTCCGTCGGGATTGCCGGAAATTGATTCGTCGTATTACATCACGAAAGCAATTTTCAATGTCAAAACGAAGACGGCTCCGACAACGAAGGCCTCCGTCTACCTGAAAGAAGTGCTGGGGGACTGGAACAGCCAGACCATCACCTACAACAACGCCCCGGCGCTGAACGACAAAACGCTGGATTATCAGTACATGGGGGCGAACAGCACATGGTATAACTATGATATTTCCAACTTGGTTCGCAAGTGGTACGGCGGCGAAAACTACGGTTTCGCGCTGGAAGCGAACACGAGCACCTACATTACGCTTTACACCAGCGACCATGCGTATTATCAGCCGTATGTGACGATTAACTACGTCTCTCTGGCAGGCTTGGAAGACTATCTGGTCTATGAAGATCAGGATGTTGGGCGCGCGGGCGTTGGTCATGTCAGCCTCTACAATGGCAATCTGATCTTTGAACGGCAGGACACGTCCAGCAGCGGAAACCGGATGCCGGTATCGGTCAGCCACGTCTACAATTCGTGCTACCGTCAGGTGGATGCGTTCGGGGCAGGCGCAGGCTGGAAAATGAACATCCAGCAGACGCTGCACAAGGAAACGCTGACGGACTCGGATGGCAGCACAACGTTCTATGTCTATATGGACGGCGATGGGACGCGGCACCATTTTCAGCAGACATCCGGCGAATGGCAGGATCAATCGGGTCTGGGAATGAAGCTGAGCTTTACAGACAGCACAGCTGTGATTGTTGACCGGGATCATAACAGCATGACGTTTGACCTGCCGACGGAGGAGTTTGCGGGCGACTACGAACACGTCGGGATGCTCAAAACAATCGCGGATTCCTGCGGCAATACGATGCGCATTACGGCTTCGGGCTGCATTGTCAGCAATGTGCAGGACGGCATCGGCAGAAATACGGTTTTCGCGAATGAAAACAACCGCGTCAGCACGATTTACACTCCCGGCTATGGGGAACAGGGCACCTGCGGATTTGAGTATGATGCAGCGAATCACCTGACGCATGTGTGGGAACTGGCTGGTGAGTCCGGCACAGAAGATTTGTATTATACCTATGATGAACACGGACTTCTGACATCCGCAGTCAACTGCGACGGCGTCAAAGTGACATATGAGTATTACACGACCCGTGAGCCCTTCCGCGTGAAGCGCGTTCGCATGACTGGCGGCGATGTGTGTGCGTATGACCGTACCTATGCGTATAAGGATTGCCTGACGGTAGTCACGGACAACCTGAGCGGCAAGAAGCTGTTCTATCATTTCAATGATTACGGCAACTGCATCTCTGTGAATGACCAGCTGGGATATGCCTGCTTTGCGAAATACACGGACAGCAATCCGATTAACCATCCGGAAACGATTTCCAAGATGCAGCGCAGCGTGGTGAACTTCCTGAATGGTCACAACATGCAGACGGCAGGCATCTGGACGAATGAGAGCCTCGATGGGACTGGCACATATAGCTATGCGACGGATGCGCACTACATGGGCACGAAGTCGCTGAAAATGGTCAAGACGAATCAGACAGGCTGGATGACGGCCCGCCAAGATGTGACGCTGCCGAAGGGACAAGCCTATACGTTTTCTGCATTCTTTCAGACGCTTGCGGATACCGTGGCGCAGCTGCGTGTTACCTACAAAAACAGCGACGGCAATGAGGTTGCGGTGGATAGTTTGCCGCAGTGCAGCAAGGGCGAATGGGGACGCATGAGTGTGAGTTTCTCGCTTCCGGCAGACAGCACCAGCGACAGTGCAACTGTTCGCTTGATGGCGGGCGGGGGCGCAGGAACGGTCTGGTTTGACTGTGCGCAGCTGGAAGCGGGCGAAGTCGCCAATCGCTACAATATGCTGACGAATGGTGACTTTACGTTTAATTGCGGCGCACATCCCACAGGCTGGAGCAAAAACAGCTCCAATACCAATGAAGATATGGTGTATGCCGATTGCACAGGCACCAAGCCGGAAGGACTTTCTGCAAATACGATGCGCTTGTATGGTACTGGGCGTACCAAGTATGCGGGCATCTATCAGGATATTCCGCTCAGCGGCAGCAAGGGTGACGTGTTTGTAGCAGGCGGGTGGTCGCTGAACTTCTCCAAGCCGCGCAAGGGGGAGGACTTCCGCTATAACATCCGTGTGGCGTTCTTGAAAGCAGGCACATCGTCCACGCGCGTGAATACGTCCTCGATCGAATGGAGCGAGGAATGGACGGATTGGCAGTTTGCTGCCGGCCCGGTGGTTGCACCGTGCGATTATACATCCATTCGCTTCAACGTGGACTACGAGCGCAACATCAACTATGCTGAATTTGGCGGCTTGTTCCTGCACAAGGAAGAATTCGGTCAAACGAATGTGTATGACAGCAGGGGCAATGTACTTTCCGCGAAGAATGCAGGCAGCTTGCAGGATGGTGCAACCTATGATGCGTTCGACAATATCCTGACGTACTTTCAGCCGGGGCGTTCTGCTGCGGTGAAAACCGTGATGGAATGGGGCGAAAGTGATGAGGAGAAGAAGAAACATCTGCTGCGCAAGTCTACCAGCCCACTGGGGACAGTCAGCGAGTATACCTACGATGATTATGGCAATCAGCTGACCACGAAAACAAGCGATGGCACGGCGTTCATGCAGACCACGACGGTCTATGATGAGCAGGGCAATCATGTAAAACAGCAGATAGATGCCCGCGGCATGGCAGAAACTCGGCAGACGGATGATGAGCTGGATACGCTGCAATCAGTTACGGATGCCCGCGGACAGGTGCTGCACTATACTTATGATCGTAATCGCAGGGTGACGAAGGCTTCGACGACGGCAGACGGGCGCGAATACACCAATACGTTTGCGTATACCAAGGATAAGCTGACGCAGGTGAAACACAATACGTCCGATAATGCTTCGGAAGATGTTGCCTATACGCTTGCATATGATGCAGTCGGACGGCTTGAATCCGTGAAGGTTGGCACACAAACGCTGGTCGAAACGGCTTATCAGGCGGATGGCATGACGGAAAGCGTCACCTATGGCAACCGTGGACAGGTATGCTACACATATGATGACTTTAAGCGCATTGTTGGTATGCGCTATGATGACGATACGGATGACCGCTTCCAGTATACCTACGGCGCAAACGGCGAAGTTGCACGAGTGAAGGATTGCGCGCGCGACGTTTCGGTGCTGAGTGAATACGATGCTGCCAATCGTCCGCGCCGAAAGACAGTGCTTGAAGGCGACAAGCATGCGTATACGGGCGAACTGGTCTATGATGCGTATGATAATGTAAAGACCTTCAAGGAACAGGTCGGAGAGAACCGAGAAAAATACACAACCACTTTTACGCACGATGAAGAAAACCGTCCGACGCTGATGACGTTCGGGGACAACCAAACGGTGACGTATACTTATGATGGACTCGGCCGAGTAAGTGAACGCAGCGCAAATGCAGGCGGAACGGCTGTGACAACGGCGTACACCTATTTGGATGGTGCATATGGCAGCAACAGCACGACGCCGCTCGTTCGCACGATGACGCAGGCGGGGACTGAACTGACCTATACATATGATGAAACGGGCAATATCACGGGCATCAGCGACGGTCAGCAGGAAATTACCTATGTGTATGACCTGCTGGGGCAGCTGATTCGGGTGAACGACCCGTATGATACGACGGCTGGCACTGCGGGTACGACGTGGGTGTTTGCCTATGACCATGGCGGCAATATTCAGCAGAAAACGGTGTATGCGTACACGACCGGCAGCGTCGGTGCGGCTGTCAAGTGCGACACGTTCGCCTATACGGATGCGAACTGGAAGGATAAGCTGACGGCGCTCAATGGCGTAAACATTACTTATGATGAGATTGGCAATCCGCTGTCGGATGGCACTTGGCAGTACAAATGGGCACAGGGGCGGCAGATCCGGGGAATGCAGAAGAGCGGCGAAGAGGTCGCCTTTGCATATAACGCGGATGGTCTTCGTGTTCAGAAAACGGCGACTTCCACCGGTACGACGAAGTACATCATGCACGGCCGCAATCTGGTTCACCTTATTCGCGGCGATGAAAACCTGCATTTCTTCTATGATGCGCAGAACAAGCCTGCAATTGCGATTTACAACGGCACTGCGTATGCATACCTGTATAACCAGCAGGATGATGTTGTCGGCATGGTTGACAGCGAAGGGCAGTTGGTGGTAAAATATCAGTACGATGCTTGGGGTCAGCCAATCAGTACAGGAGGTGCATTAGCGGAGACGCTGGGTGCGCTGAATCCCTTCAGGTATCGCGGCTACATCTACGACGAGGAAACGGGTCTCTACTATCTGCGCAGCAGATATTACAACCCGAAGCTGAGCCGATTCATCAATGCGGATGATGTGGAAGCGCTGGGCGCTGATGGCGACATCAACGGCTACCAGCTGTTCAACTACTGCATGAACGACCCGGTGAACCGTCGAGATGAAGCGGGTTCGTGGTCGCTGCCGAACTGGGCGAAAGTGGCGATTGGCGCGGCGCTGATTGTTGGCGCGGCAGTAGTTGCTACGGTTGCAACAGGCGGTGTCGCTTGCTTTGCCTATGGCGCTGCGATTGGTGCGGCGAAAGGCGCGGTATCGGGCGCGATTGGCGGAGCCATTTCAGGCGCAATCGAAAGCCGAATCGCGACGGGAAGCTGGGACGGCGCTCTTGAAGCGGCGATTGATGGTGCCGCGGATGGTTTCCTTGGCGGCGCAATCGGCGGCTTTATTGTGGGTGGTCTCACCAGTCCGAATTGCTTTGTTGCTGGTACACCGATTCAAACGGAGAACGGCGCTGTACCAATTGAAGAAATTGTACCGGGACAGCTGGTGTGGGCAGAAAACCCTGACACGGGCGAATGCACGCTAAAGCGAGTAGTCCAACTCTTCCGGAATGAAAAGTACGAACTGGTTCATGTGCAGGTTCGTGGCGCAAAGATTACCACTACGGCGGGACATCCCTTTTTCGTACAGGGACAGGGCTGGATTTTCGCTAAGGACCTGAAGGTCGGCTATCAGCTTAAACTGTTGAGCGGCGGCACGGCGCTTGTTGAAGCCGTTGAATGGGAAGAACTTTCCGAGCCTGTTACGGTTTATAACTTCGAGGTTGAGGAGTTCCATACTTACTTTGTTGGAATCCATGGCTTTTTGGTACATAATCTATGTGTGCAAAAAACTGTCGCAGGTGACCATAATGGATACTCCGCGAGAGTGTCTGTGGGCGGTGAAGCTAACCGCCATGCTCCACATGCTCATATATTCTACAAGGCAGAAAAAATTGCCAGTGTTGATGATATGGGAAATATATTGGTGGGGAAATTAGATAGAGCAGGAAAGAAGTTTGTTAAACAGAATATAGTGCAAATCGCCGACGGTATTCACAAATATTATAAATAATGTATAACCAAAGGAGAAGTGAACATGGATATTAATAAGCTTGCACTAGAACTGCAACAAAATCAATCTGTTCGGCAGAAAATATATGCGCAGTATATGAACAATCAAGACGACTTTTTCTTTCAGAATTTTCATGGCATACTGGAAGAAAAAGTCTTGTTTGAATATCTACAACATGCTCAAAAACATAAAAAGCTGATGAAACTGTTGCCGGCAATTTTGTGCTTTTCTACGCAGACGACCTTATCGGCGCGTGTTATTCGGAAAATCCAGCGCCTTCCTATAAGTGCCCGAAGAAACTGCGTGTTCTCACTTGCTCACTGCGAGCTTTCTGTTTTTCAAGCTTGCGTTTTGTTCTCAATTGTGCAAGAAATGGAACTATTCTGCTTCATTCTGGACGATATGCTCCGAAAAGAAATCTATTCACTTGCCGATGTTCAGTTGCTTGTCGGCTTCGCAAAAGGCATCAACAAATTGGTGATTCAGGACGTGCTTGCGCAGATTGAGAAGGAGCAAATACCCTTGAAAGCAAAAGAAAAGGTACAATGGCTTAGGGTGAAGGTAGGAATAGAGAAAGAAGAAAGCTCCTACTGACCGGAGGAAGCATATGGTAGGCATCACCTTTTCCGCAGAAGCAGAACCATCAGCCGCCGAGCGAATTTCCGATTGCTTTCAGTATTTTGAATCGCGGATGGACGTGATTCGACTGCCGAGATACTGCAAAGTGCTGGACAGCATCAAGATTATTCTTTTCACTGTGCCGGATGAAAAAGAACGGAAGCACATCAGCCTGAAGTGGCGAGAGGCGGAAATTTGCGTCAGGCTGGACGGCGATACCTTCATGAAAGCATCGCAGGATGAACAGCGAGACATGGTGAGAGAGGCTATTACCCGGGCGCTGGAAATCATCCGAGATCGGAGTGAGGTGAAGAACTTCCGCTTTGAGTGCAAATCGCTGCTGTATGACATGTTCCCGGATGCGTACATGACGCCGTTTACCTTTTCAACCGAATCGGAATCACCGGCAGCACAAATGATCATGGACAACTTCTGCCTAATCGAAAAGAACATGCGGGTTACGTCGCTTGCGAAGTATACGGACGCACTCGACAGCATCGGCATCATTCCAGAATGTCTATCAGAAGAATTTCTACGCACATTCGATTGCGGCAAAGATCGCAAATATATCAGCTGGAAGAAGCGCTATGCGGATATTCGGCTGCGTGTCCCGTTCCTGTCTTTTGTGCAGGCACCGAAGGAAGAACGGATGGAGCGGTGCAAGCAGATTATCCGCGATTCGCTGGAAGTTGTTGCGGCGCGGTGTCGGGCGAAGAAACTGCGGTTTGATTTGGATGAGCTGCTGCGTGACCTTTTCCCGGAGGAAGCAGCTTCAATGACGCAGAAGAAGAAATAGAGAATTACAAAAGCCAAAACGGTGAACAAGAAAACGGGGTGGCTGCCTCTCGACATAGGGTGGCAGCCACTTCTATAAATAAAAGGAGGTCACATGGCAAACATTTCATCCTCCGAGCTGATTGCGCAGTTCCAAACGGCACTGCGTGATGGCTGGGGGTACATCTACGGCGCGTCGGGCGAAATCTGGACGCAGGCACAGCAGAACGCCGCGAGCCGTGAACAGACAAAGAAATATGGTCAAAAGTGGGTCGGACACCGCGTGGCGGACTGCTCCGGCCTTTTTGCGTGGGCGTTTCGGCAGCTCGGCGGGTACTGCTACCACGGCAGCAACACCATGTTCCGCCGTTACAGCAGCGCATCCGGCAGCCTGTCTGCCGGGAAACGAACCGATGGCGAGCCGCTCAAACCCGGTACAGCTGTTTACAAATTCAACGCCTCGGAGGGCTATCATCACGTCGGATTGTACATCGGCGAGGGTGCGGTCATCGAAGCCAAAGGTACGGCGTATGGCGTTGTCACGTCGAAAATCGGCAGCGGATGGACGCATTGGGGCGAACTGAAAGGCGTGGATTACGCCGAGAAAGCCTGCAAAGAAAAAGTCAAGCCCCAAATAGGACTTGCTGCAAGGAAATTTGGCAGAAGGTGGGGAGAAAGAAGTGCAGCACAAA
>ENA-UOJF01001531-UOJF01001531.1-human-gut-metagenome-genome-assembly--contig:-P74-NODE-1531-length-15243-cov-22.917632_pt1 | contig 15243 bp, 6 predicted proteins | sample MGYA00242344_ERZ723891 | MGnify/ENA metagenome assembly ERZ723891 | reverse complement strand
AAACAGAATTAAGATTATGAAAGGATATAAAAAATATATAGGTGGAAATATTATAGCCAATAAGAAGCTTCATTATGCACAAGATTGGGAATGTTTTAATACAGAAGATGCTGAATATGAGGAAGGTGATTTAATACTTTCTGATACAAAGAGGGCTATTCCTTATGCTACATATTTGGCTAAAGGAGATATAATAGTCATTTGTTCTGGGGAAAGTATATTATCTTCTACAATAGATAAAGATATTTCATGTAATATAGAATCTGTATATAAACCACATGAGGCAGCTTTTGAATATTTCAAAGAAGGCATAGAAATAATAAAGAAACAAGTTGCAGATTCAGAGAATATTCCTAAGAATTTGGAACAAACTTTATATCGTGGACTGTTTACAGATGTATTCAGTGTGTTTGAATTGTTCCTTTCGGATGTTATTCTTTGTTTGATTTATAATTGTGATGATAAGTATTATGAGAAAGCAATAAAGTTTTTCAAACAAGAAAAAGATATTGGAGAATCAGAGCCTGTTAAAAATCTAGAAGCAAAAGTTCATAGGTATTTTTATGATGGAATCGTTTATCATAGGTTTGAGAAGGTGAAATCTATCTTCAATGAGATTTTTGATATTGATGTACCTGATTATAAAGATAAAATAAAGAAGTTTCTTCATAAAAGGAATAACATTGTACACCGATATTCGTATTCCAATCAGGATAGAACATTACTTACTACTTTAACAAGACAAGATATTACAGACTGGATACAAGTTGTTGAAGAATTTGTTGGAAAATTGGTAGAAGAAATAGAAAAAAAGATTGTATTACTTCCTCCTATTTCATCCACATTGATCCACACTGATCCCATTTGATCCCTTTTCGTCCACATTCATCCACACTGATCCACATTGATCCACACGGCGATTTTGGGGCGTTGTATCTTTGTAGTGTGACAAGAGAGGAAGAAGCGCGGTTGCCGAACCTATTAAAAACTTGTCCTGATAAAATTATGGCAATTTCTTATACGTTAGTGCAGAGAAAAGACATGAGTAAAGGTGCGTTGGAAGACGCGAAGTTGTATTATGCCCAGGCTGTGAGCACGCGCCGGGTGGAGTTTGACGATTTGTGCGATGAGATCGCTGAGACCTGTACGCTGACTTCAGCCGACATCAAGGCAGTGTTGGACCGTGTGATCTGGGGCATGGTAACACACCTGAAGAACAGCGAGATCGTTCAGTTCGGTGATTTGGGTAATTTCCGCATTGCCGTGGGCAGTGCCGGATCAGCCACACCCGAAGAATTCACGGCAACCATGCTCCGCAAGCCGAAGGTAGTGTTCCATCCGGGCAAGCGCTTGCAGGAAATGCGCGATGTCGCCAAGTTCGCCCGTTTCACCGTCGATAAAGACGAGGGCGCAGAAGGCGGCGTGTAAATGAAAGAGCCTTCACCTCAAGAAGTAGCAGCTTCAAGGGGTGGAGGCTTTTCCATTATAATAATCTCTTTGATTCGCGATAGATAAATGCTTTTTAGATGTTCCCGAAATGGATAATGTATCTGCCCTGAATGACTTTTCAATCACTTCCCGATAAGAAACAGCCAATAGAAAGACAGCCGTCAAAAAAGAATAGAATAAGATTAAGAATAAATGCTTATTTTTGTGAAAGATGGAATGTTGTAGTTTCAAAATAATAAGAGCATGAATAAATATGTGTGCGTGTGTATAGGAGCATTGAGCTGCCTGCTGGCTTGTTCGCCTAAACCGGCAGTACCGGACGGAGACAGCCAGTATTTGCCGTATGCTCCGGATGGAATTCCCTTTGTGGTGGCCGATTCGATGTGGAAAGCCGATATGCAGGGAAATCATCGGGCGGTAGTAGAAGTAAGCGGTATAAAAGAGCAGAAGGCGGTGCAGGTGTATTTGCCTTGGCGCAGACCGGACTTGCGGCCGGAGACGAAGAAGGTAGTGGTGGTGGATGCTCAATCGGGCTCGGAAGTAAAGAACGTGAGTGTGTTTGACTTTTCAGCTGAGTCGGCCACTGTGACGTTTGAGCCGGTTTCGGGTGATGGAATCTATTATGTGTATTACCTGCCATATAAATATCGGAAAGGATGGAATGACGCCCGTTATGGCAAGCCGTGGAATGATTATCTGCCTCCGGTTTATGAGGCGGATGAGGCTTGGAAATCCGGCTTGACGGCGGCTGTTCCGAAGGCAAAGGTGCTGCGCTTTGAAAGCCGTTCGCGCTTTGATGCCTTTACGCCGATGGGCCTGGCGGCTACGGCACGCGAGATGGACAGTCTGAAACAGGTCTATCCGATGAATCCGGTGCTTTTCCCCGAAGACCGGGCGTTCCCGATCCGTCTGGCCAATGAGCTGCCGGTCCGCTGGGTAAAGAACGGATCGCCGGCCGGCTTCGAGGGTGTGGCGTTGCGGAATGAATATTATACGTGGCAGATTGGAGTCTGGGCCGCTCATGAGGCCGTGAAGCAGGTGCACCTTGACTTTTCGGATCTGACCAACGGTTCGTCTGTCATTCCGAAGGAGGAGATAACCTGCTTTAACCAGGAAGGCATTAACTGGGATGGAAAGCCGATTACATTTACTGTAAATGTGCCGGAAGGAAAGGTGCAGGCGCTGTGGTGCGGAGTACAAATCCCCGAAGACGCCAAGACGGGCACTTATAAAGGAAGTGTGACCCTGAGTTGTGAGGGCGGAACACCTCAGACGATTCCGGTAGAAATCCGGGTGGAAAAAGAGGTCCTGGCGGATAAAGGAGATAATGATTTGTGGCGTCATGCCCGGTTGAGATGGCTGAATTCGACTATCGGAGAAGATAATAACCCGGTGAAGCCTTATACGGCCATGCAGCTGGACGGGAAGACCGTGACGGCGACGGACAAGACCTTGCTTGTAGGGGATAACGGACTTCCGGCTTCCATTCAGATCAACGAGAAGGAAGTGCTGGCCGCGCCGTTCCGTTTTGTGGTTGTGACCAACCAGGGCACCATTCCTTTTGAGGCAACGAATGTTTCGCTGAAGAAGAAGGCCGGCGGCTTAGTTTCGTGGACGGCTTCATCCACGCAAGATGGAATCCGCTTCGAGAACCAGGCTTCGATGGAATATGACGGATATGTGCATTATGACCTGAAGGTATCGACCGACCAGCCTCTGGTCGTGAAAGATATCCGGCTGGAAACGAACTATACGCCGTATGCGTCGGAGTATTTCATGGGAGCCGGATTCAGTGGCGGAACGCGTCCGGTGTCGTATCAATGGGACTGGAAAGGTCCGTGGGACAGCTACTGGATGGGAAATGCCAAGGCCGGTCTGCATGTGGAATACCGCGGAGGCAGTTATCACGGTCCGTTGCTGAATGACTATAAACCGGCTCCGCCAAGAGCCTGGGCGAATAACGGAAAAGGAACGATACGGGTTTCCGGACCGAAGGGCGGCCAGTCGCTCGTCGTGGCCAGTACCGGTGTAGATACCTTGTCGGCCGAGCCCCGCAGTTATGAGTTCGACCTGCTGATCACCCCGCTGAAGCTGGTGAATACGGCGAAACATTTCTCCGAGCGTTATTACCATGCGCCTCATACCGGTTTCGACAAGGCCGCCGAAGAAGGAGCCAATATCATCAATATCCATCACGCGCAGAAGCTGAACCCGGTGATCAATTATCCGTTTATCGTACAGGATTCACTGAAAGCCTTTATTAAGCACGAACATGAATTCGGACGGAAGGTCAAGCTGTATTATACCATTCGGGAGCTGACTAATTATACGACAGAAATCTATGCGCTGAAGAGCCTGAACCATGAGATACTGGCTGCGGGTGTCGGGTACGGACTGCCGTGGCATTGTGAACATCTGATCGACGATTATCGTCCGGCCTGGTACACCGAGTTGCCGAACGAGACATCCGATGCGGCGTTGGTATTGTCAGGTTTCTCTCGTTGGATCAATTATTACCTGGAAGGCTTGCGCTGGATGTTCGAGAATTATGACCTGGATGGCATCTACATGGATGATGTGTCATTCGACCGCCCCGTGATGAAGCGGATGCGGAAGATCATGGAAAAGTATCATCCGGGAGCGCTGATCGACTTGCATTCCAATACGTGGTATTCCGTTGGTCCGGCCAACCAGTACACAGGTTTCTTCCCTTACGTTGACCGCCTGTGGTTTGGCGAAAGCTTCCGTTATAACGAGATGCGTCCGGACGAATGGTTCGTTACCTTCTCGGGCATTCCGTTCGGGCAGATGAGCGAGATGCTGCAAGACGGCGGAAACCGTTTCTTGGGAATGGTGTATGGAACGACGGGCCGTCATTCATACAGCAAGTATTCGCCGGCTCCGGTCTGGGCGTTGTGGAAATCGTTCGGCATAGAAGACGCGAAGATGCTCGGGTATTGGGATGAAGATTGTCCGGTGCAGACATCGGATCCGGAAGTGAAGGCAACAGCCTATGTAAAGCCGGACCAGGTTTTGATATCGATCGGTAATTTCAGTGCGAAAGACAAATCTGTCAGACTGACGTTCAACTGGAAAGCTTTAGGATTCGATCCGGCACAGGCGACGCTCGAAGCTCCGCAGGTAACCGATTTCCAGGAGGCCCGTTCATTCCGTCTGGATGAATCTATTCCGGTGAAGACGAAAGAAGGCTGGTTACTCATCCTGAAGAAGAATTAAAGACTGAGGCCGCCGGGCGGTCTGATCAAGTGATATATATCGGCAGGTTTGCATCATATCCGGGCAAATCTGCCGATTTTTCATGTCGGCTGATAGATAAAAAGGCGCTTCAGTTTTTCTTCTGCCGGAGCATAAAATCGGTAAGAATCTTGCATTTATACCAAAACCTTGTTACATTTGCCAAAATGTGTTAGTGAAACACTTCTTAATCCGAATAATATGAGAACCATGAAAAGATTCGTAATGACTATTTTGGCAGGATGCCTGGCCGGAAACAGCCTGTTCGCCCAGAAAGAACAGCTGAAACATGGGTATCCGATTGATCCTGTACCCTTTACTTCCGTGAAAGTTTCTGATTCCTTTTGGGGGCAACGCCTGAAAGCGAGTCGTGAAGTAACGATTCCGCTGGCCTTCAGCAAATGCGAGGAAACAGGGCGTTACCGTAACTTCGAGCTGGCAGCGCATCCGAGTGACACGACGAAAGTGACAGGCTATTCGTTTGACGATACCGATGTGTATAAGACGATTGAAGGAGCCAGCTATTCCCTGCAGACCTATCCGGATAAACAATTGGCGCATTATATGGACAGTGTGCTGGATATTGTGGCGGCTGCCCAAGAGCCCGACGGCTATCTGTATACAGCCCGTACGATGAATCCGAAGCATCCGCATGAATGGGCCGGCAGCAAGCGCTGGGAAAAGGTAGAAGAGCTGAGCCATGAATTCTATAATTTGGGGCACATGGTAGAAGGTGCCATCGCGCATTATCAGGCTACGGGCAGTAGGAAATTTCTGGATATCGCCATCCGCTATGCAGATTGTGTGTGCCGTGAAATAGGCGATGGAGAAGGACAGGTAGTGCGTGTTCCCGGTCATCAGATAGCCGAAATGGCATTGGCTAAGTTGTATTTGGTAACCGGCGATCAGAAATACCTCGATCAGGCCAAATTCTTCCTCGATAAGCGTGGTTATACTTCCCGGAAAGACGAATACAGTCAGGCACACAAGCCGGTCGTTGAACAGGATGAGGCCGTAGGGCATGCTGTCCGTGCCGCTTATATGTATGCCGGCATGGCCGATGTGGCTGCCCTGACAGGCGATACATCGTATGTACATGCCATCGACCGCATCTGGGATAACATCGTCTCGAAGAAACTCTATATCACGGGTGGTATTGGCGCGACCAATCAGGGCGAAGCCTTTGGCAAGAATTACGAATTGCCGAACATGTCGGCTTATTGTGAGACCTGTGCGGCCATCGGAAATGTCTATGTCAATTACCGCTTGTTCCTCTTGCATGGAGATGCCAAATACTATGACGTACTGGAACGGACCTTGTATAATGGCCTGATCTCGGGCGTCTCGCTCGACGGTGGCGGATTCTTCTATCCCAATCCGCTGGAATCGATGGGCCAGCACCAGCGGCAGCCCTGGTTCGGCTGTGCCTGCTGTCCGTCCAATATCTGCCGCTTCATTCCTTCATTGCCGGGTTATGTGTATGCGGTGAAGGATAATCAGGTGTATGTGAATCTGTTCATGGGCAACGAAGCCGAACTGAAAGTAGGAGGGAAGAAGGTCATTCTGCATCAGGAAACCCGTTATCCGTGGGACGGCCATGTGACACTGACGGTAGATAAGAACGCAGCCGGAACGTTTGCGATGAAGATCCGTATTCCGGGCTGGGTGAGAAATCAGGTTGTACCGAGCGATCTGTATACTTATTCCGACGGGAAACGTCCGGGTTATTCTGTGAAGGTGAACGGTGAAGCAGTCACTTCTGCTTTGGAACAGGGTTATTTCACCATCGAGCGGAAATGGAAGAAAGGTGACCGCGTAGAACTGCAACTGGATATGGAAGTCCGTACCGTAAAGGTAAACGGAAAGGTGGAAGCCGACCGCGGCCGTATGGCGGTTGAACGCGGACCGATCGTCTATTGTGCGGAATGGCCGGACAACAGCTTTAATGTCTTGAGCCTGCTGATGAACCAGCACCCGCAGTTCGAAGTGGTAGAAAGACCGGATTTACTGTATGGATTGAACCAGATCAAGACGCCGGTGCAGACGTTGGAATATGACGAACAAGGACGTCTGGTGGTGAAAGACCAGGAACTGACGTTGATTCCCTATTATGCGTGGGCACATCGCGGACCCGGAAACATGGCTGTCTGGCTGCCTTCTGAAGTCCGGGCAACACGTCCGGTAGCCATCCCGACATTAGCCTCGAAGAGTCAGGTTTCGGCATCACATCCGGCCAAGTCGCTGACTGCCATTACCGACGGATTGGTTCCGGCCGACGAGAATGACCGCACTATCCCGTATTATCATTGGTGGCCGAAGGAAGGAACGACCGAATGGATCGTTTATGAATTTCCGGAAAAGACAGAAGTCTCCAGCTCGACAGTTTACTGGTACGACGATGCGCCGTGGGGAAGCTGCCGTTTGCCCCGTTCTTGGAAAGTCTATTACAAGAATGAAGCCGGCGAATGGACGCCTGTTCCCGAAGCCGACGCTTATCCCGTCTCGAAGGGAAATCCGAATACCGTTCACTTTGCGCCCGTCAGCACACCGGCTGTCAAACTCGAGGTGGTTTTACCGGAAAAGTATGCTGCCGGGATGTATGAGTGGGAGATTCAGTAATACCGGCCGGCAAGCAGATCCGGTAGTTTGTTGATAATCCAATATATAAAATACAGTTTCCAGTATCGAAGAATCAATAAATTTCGTACTTTTGTCGATTCTTAGAGACGGCAGACAGAAGGCCAGTCTGATTTCCTTCGCGCGAAGAGGCATATCGGAAGACTGGCCTTCCGTTTGTGATAACGGGTCTTTTTAGATGCAAATAGTGAATTAATAACAAGATATAAAACAATGGAATTAGCAAGTAAGTATAACCCCGCTGATGTGGAGGGTAAATGGTACCAGTATTGGCTGGACAACAAGCTTTTCAGTTCTAAACCCGACGGTCGTGAACCTTATACCGTCGTTATTCCGCCCCCAAATGTGACGGGCGTGCTCCACATGGGTCACATGCTTAACAATACTATTCAGGATATTTTGGTACGTCGTGCCCGCATGATGGGCAAGAATGCCTGCTGGGTTCCGGGAACAGACCATGCTTCGATTGCTACCGAAGCCAAGGTTGTCAATAAGCTGGCTCAGCAAGGTATCAAGAAGACGGATCTGACCCGCGAGGAATTCTTGAAGCATGCCTGGGCGTGGACGGAAGAACACGGTGGCATCATCTTGAAGCAGTTGCGCAAGCTGGGCGCTTCCTGCGATTGGGACCGTACGGCGTTTACCATGGATGAAGAACGGAGCAAGAGCGTGATCAAGGTCTTTGTCGATTTATATAACAAGGGCCTGATTTATCGGGGCGTCCGGATGGTCAACTGGGATCCGAAAGCCTTGACTGCCTTGAGTGATGAGGAAGTTATCTATAAGGAAGAACACAGCAAGTTGTATTACCTGCGTTATTATGTGGCTAATGATAACGGAGAAGGCGAAACAGGCGAGGAAGGTGAAGTTGTTCATTGGGATGCACAAGGCCGCCGTTATGCTGTTGTGGCTACGACTCGTCCGGAAACGATCATGGGTGATACGGCTATGTGTATCAACCCGAACGACCCGAAGAATCATTGGCTGAAGGGAAAGAAAGTGATCGTCCCGCTGGTTAACCGGGAAATTCCGGTAATCGAAGACGATTATGTAGATATCGAATTCGGTACCGGTTGTTTGAAGGTGACTCCGGCACACGACGTGAACGACTATATGCTGGGCGAGAAGTATAACTTGCCAAGCATCGACATCTTCAATGATAACGGAACCTTGAGCGAAGCGGCCGGTATGTATGTCGGCATGGATCGTTTCGATGTCCGTGAGCAGATCGAGAAAGACCTGGCCGCAGCCGGTTTATTGGAAAAAGTAGAAGCATACACCAACAAGGTTGGTTTCTCTGAACGTACCAATGTGGCTATTGAACCGAAGCTGTCTATGCAATGGTTCCTGAAGATGCAGCACTTTGCTGATATGGCCTTGCCTCCGGTTATGAATGATGAGTTGAAATTCTATCCTCCGAAATATAAGAATACGTATCGTAACTGGCTGGAGAATATCAAGGACTGGTGTATCAGCCGTCAGTTGTGGTGGGGACACCGAATTCCGGCTTATTTCTTGCCTGAAGGCGGTTATGTAGTGGCAGAAACACCGGAAGAAGCCTTGAAGCTGGCTCAGGCAAAGACGGGTAATACTTCCCTGAAGCTGGAAGATCTGCGTCAGGATGAAGACTGTCTGGATACGTGGTTCTCTTCTTGGTTGTGGCCGATTTCATTGTTTGATGGCATCAACAATCCGGGAAATGAAGAAATCAAGTATTATTATCCGACTTCTGTTCTGGTAACCGGACCGGATATCATCTTCTTCTGGGTCGCACGTATGATCATGGCCGGTTATGAATATATGGGCGATATGCCTTTCCGGAATGTCTATTTCACCGGTATCGTGCGTGACAAGATCGGACGTAAGATGTCTAAGTCGCTGGGTAACTCACCGGATCCGCTGGAACTGATCGAGAAGTACGGAGCCGACGGTGTCCGCATGGGTATGATGTTGTCTGCTCCGGCCGGAAACGATATCCTGTTTGATGACGCGCTGTGTGAACAAGGACGTAACTTCAATAATAAGATCTGGAATGCCTTCCGCTTGGTAAAAGGCTGGAATGTGGCAGAAATCGAACAACCGGAATATGCGAAGCTGGCTATCTCGTGGTTTGACGCGATGTTGTCGAAGACAGCTGCCGAAGTCAATGACCTGTTCAGTAAATATCGTTTGAGCGAAGCCCTGATGGCAGTTTACAAACTGTTCTGGGACGAATTCTCAAGCTGGTATCTGGAAATGATCAAGCCGGCTTATGGACAACCGATTGACAAGGCTACTTACGAGAAGACATTGGAATTCTTCGATACGCTGCTGAAGCTGCTTCATCCGTTCATGCCGTTTATCACGGAAGAATTGTGGCAGCATATTTACGAGCGTAAAGCTGGAGAAAGCATCATGGTTCAGACATTGAAGGTCGCAGAAAATTATGATGAGGCAATTATCGCCAAGTTCGAAGTCGTTAAGGAAGTAATCGGTGGCATCCGTACAATCCGTTTGCAGAAGAACATTGCCCAGAAAGAAGCCTTGAGTCTGGAAGTGGTCGGTGAGAATCCGGTAGCTGCTTTTGATTCAGTGATCGCGAAACTGTGTAACTTGTCTGCTATTACCACGGTAAGTAATAAGGCCGACGGCGCTGCTGCCTTTATGGTGGGAACAACCGAATATGCCGTACCGTTAGGCAACCTGATCAATGTGGAAGAAGAACTGAAGAAACTGGAAGCCGACTTGAAATATCAGGAAGGATTCCTGCAGAGTGTGATGAAGAAACTCAGCAATGAGAAGTTTGTCAGCAAGGCTCCGGCTCAGGTGATTGAAATGGAACGGAAGAAACAGGCTGATGCAGAAACAAAGATTGCTGCTTTGAAAGAAAGCATCGCCGCGCTGAAGAAATAACACGCAGTTAATAGAATAAAGAAAGGCTGGCAGCCGACCGGACATCCGGTGTAGCTGGCAGCCTTTTTTGTTGGCCTTTATATCCATAAAAAGAGGGAACCTGCCGAAGGTTCCCTCAAATGCTATTATTGTTGCGGTTCATAAACGCCATCATACGGATTCTGGTCGCCATTTGGCCAGATACCATCTGTCATTGATTCGTTGTTCAGTATTTCTGTATTCGGAATCTGATAGATCAATCTCCAAGAACGAGCTGGGAACGGTGTTGCTCCTCCCCAGTCTACGTGGTTTCCAGTACGTTCCAGAGGCAATTCGTTACGGATAATGTCGAAGAGTGCGAAGCCTTCACCATAAAGTTCCTTACGGCGTTCAATCCAGATTGCTTTTACCAGTTCTTCACCAGAAGCTTCTGTGCGGACAGCACCACGCATATCCTGCAGCTGCCATAACAAGTCTTTAGCTTCCGATTCTTTTCCCTGGCGGGCACAAGCTTCAGCGGCATTCAGCAACATTTCGTCTGAACGCATTACAACCATAGAGCCACGGCAGTCTTCGTTGTCACGGAATTTCATGGAAATCCAGAACTTACGGCTGGTTCCTGCCGGGTCGTCCCAGTTTTGCATCTGCTGGTAGCGGATATCGCTTTCATCAAACAGTTTTACGAAGTCGTCTGCCAGGATGAAGCAGGCGAATGTCCAGCAAGAACGGGTTCCGTTGTACCACATGGCGAATGGAGAATAATCACCCATGTTCTGTTCTTCGGTCTGCTTGATACTCCAGATCCATGAAGGAGTTGAGTCATCATTGAAACCGGCTGTGTAATCATCGTTGGTTGTCAGCGGATATTTGGCTAATACCTTACGCGCATATTCTTCTGATTTAGGCCAGTCGCGCATTACCTGATAAACTTCTGACAGAATACCTTGTACAACTGTTTGGTCGATTACGTTCGGGTAACTGGAACTGCGTACAAAGCCTTCCAACATCGGTTCGGCAGCAGTCAGGTCAGAAAGAATCTGCTGATAAGTTTCTTCCAACGTACCGCGCGGTGCTCCCGGCGTATTTACATTGGATGGTTCTGTATAGATTGGCATACCCGGCATATTCTTGGCAATCGGATAAGTCTGCTGGAACCACCGGCTCAACCAGAAATAAGCCCATCCACGCATGGCCAATGCCTGGCCTTTGATGTATTGCTTTTCGGTTGCGTCGCCTTCGCAGTCATCTACATAGGCAATGATGGAATTGGCGTTGTTGATCAGGCGGTAGTAGTAAGTCCATATCTGGCTTGCACGGAAAATATCACCACGAGTCTCACCCCAATAGTTATAGGTAAAGTTGTACCATCCGCCTCCGTTACTCATGACATCTTCACCGGAAAGATCTGATATCATCTGATAGGAAGGAATACCCCAGTCGTCCTGGCGGTTTGCGCCACCACCACCGTAGCATTTCATCTGATAATAACAGCCGTTCAAGGCAGCCTGCGCGCCACTTACGGTTGTGAATACTTCGCTGTCGGCAACATCAGTAGATGGGTTGGTCTCAAGAAAATCACTGCACGACGTTGTTCCACCAATAAGCAGGCCTGAGATCGCACAGGTTGTCAATATGTATTTAATTGATTTCATATTCTTATTAGTTGTCTTTGTTAAAATTGTTATTGAACTTACGTTACTGTCTCATTACAAGTTAAGCTGCAGACCGAACGAAATAGATTTCGTTGTAGGGAAACGGTTGGCGGTAATACCGTCGATGCTTTGTTCCGGATCGGTACCACGGCGGGCTGCATTACCCCATGTAGCTATGTTATCGCCTTGTACATAAAGACGCAATGAATTGATCTGCAATTTGCTTGTCCATTCGCGAGGTAATGTATAACCTAATGTTACATTACGTAGACGGGCAAATGAGTTGTTGAACAAGAACTTCGATGTATATGATCCCATATAGCTACCATAAACGGTTGAGATTCTCGGGAATTTAGCATCTGTATTTTCCGGAGTCCAGGCTTCCAGCATATCCGGGTGCATGCTGTAACCGGTGCGGTATGACATGGCTGAAGCATAATCAGAGTCGTACAGTTTGCCTCCCAAGCTATAGTAAATCATGAACGAAAAGTCGATGCCTTTCCACGAGAAGTTATTTGTGATACCACCGAAGAATTTAGGAATAGCGTCGCCTAAGTACTTCTTCTGGTCTTCACTGTTCACTGCATTATAATCTTCCGTCTTGATACGTTCTTTTACGACCTTGTTGCCGTTTTCATCGGTTTCATATACATTATACCAATACTGGTCGTTACCGGTTTCCGGATTTACTCCGGCATATTCTGCGCCCCAGAAGTTATAGCGGGATTCGCCTTCACGCCATTTGAAGTAACCGGCATTCATTTCCTCTTGCGGCAGTTTAGTAATGCGGTTTTTGTAGTGAGAACCATTCAGATTCAGGTTCCACTTGAAATCCTTATTGTTGATGGCGGCAATATCAAGGTTGAATTCAACACCTGTATTCTTGACATCACCAATGTTACGGTCGATACTTCCGAATCCGGTTGACGGTGCTTTCGGTGTATAGAACAACAAGTCTTTTGACTTACGGTTGAACCACTCGAAGCTACCGTTGATGCGGTTGAACAACGCGAAATCAACACCTACGTTGGTTTGCAGGTTGGTTTCCCATTTCAGCGTCGGGTTTGCCAGACGGCTGATCATTACACCGGCATCGTTGTAGTTGTTCATACCTGTTGCATACAATCCCTGGTAAGCATAGTAAGTACCCAAGTTATCGTTACCTACGGCTCCGTAGCTGGCTTTCAGCTTCAAGTTGTCTAACCAGCCTTTGGTACTTTCCATAAAGGCTTCGTTGGAAATACGCCAAGATGCGCCGACTGACCAGAATTTACCCCAACGGCTTTCTGGAGCGAAGCGGGAAGAACCATCCGTACGGAAGCTGGCAGAAAGGTAATATCGGTCGTTATAATCATATTCCGCACGCGAGAACCAGCTTAACAAACGGTAATTGTCGGTATATGAATTCATGGAGCTCATTTCTGAAGCGGCTCCGATTTCTGTGATTCCAAAGAAAGGCAATCCGCGTTTTGCTGCTTGCAGGCTCTTGAACTGGCGGTAGTATGCCTCCTGACCTAACAAGATGTTGAATGAATGGTCGCCAATCGTTTTGTCGTATGTCAGAAGGTTGTTGGCCGTCCATGAGAAGTTCTTGTCGTTTTGCTTGTAAGCTTCACCACCATAACCGGCTGCGAAACCATATTCACTGTTGGTATATCCGTCATATCCATACAGATAATAGTCGAAGTTAAAGTTAGTACGCCATTTCAGTCCCGGCAGGAAGTTGATTTCGAAATAAGTGCGGGCAGATGCGTTGTCGGTTGTGTATGGATATTTATTGTAAACGTTGTCAGCTACATAGTTAGATCCACTCCACGATGTACGGTAGTCTCCATAATCGTAAATCAGATTGCCGTCGCTGTCACGGGCATAGTCTCCTGCCTGCGCATCCCATTCATAAATCGGATAAACGGAAGGCATTGAGCGCAGTAACCATACTACCTGATCATTTGAAGATCCTTCCTTCAGGCCGTGTGCCAAATTGGCGTTCAAACCAACCTTCAACCATTTGTTGACTTCGTAGTTAACATTGGCGCGGACTGTGAAGCGTTCGAATTCAGATACAGTGAATACACCTTTATCGTTCAGGTAGCCGGCTGAAAGATAGTAATCTGCTTTATTAGACTTACCGCTGAAGTCAATATTATATTCCTGACGTAGGCGGGATTTCATCAAAGCTCCTCTCCAGTCTCCGGAATACAGCAACTGGGCATCCGGATTCATCTTTCCGTCCAGTCCGACCGGCATATCTACATTATACGGGTTGCATCCCCATTGTCCAACCAAATAAGAAGAAGCATAGTTGGCTGCGTCCGACTGTGAATAACCGTTATCCATATATCCGTTAGATAATGCCTGCCATGTCAGGATGGCAAATTCGTCGGGAGTCAGTGTACGAGGCAGATCAACGGCTAAGCTTGACCAGCCCCATGATGAACGGAAGTTAATCTGTCCTTTCTCGCTGGCACCTTTCTTGGTGGTGATCATTACGACACCGTTGGCTGCACGTGATCCGTACAATGCTGTAGCCGAAGCATCTTTCAAGACAGTCATCGATTCGATATCGGCCGGGTTGATGGCATTTAGATAACCATCATAAGCCGTTCCATCTACTACATACAAAGGTGAGCTGGAAGCATTCATAGAACCGATACCACGAATCATAATGGTTGCATCAGAACCCGGTTCACCGGAAGTATTGAGAACTTGCACACCTGCACTTTGACCTTGCAGGGCCTGTGTTACGTTAGAGGCTTTGATCTTTTCGAGCGCGTCACTTTTTACAACGGTCGCAGAACCGGTAAATGATGATTTCTTTCCGGTACCGTAGGCAACTACCATCACTTCGTCTAAAGCAACTAAGTCAGGTTCCATTGTAATTTTCATGGTAGTCCCCTCAATTCGTACATCTACGGCTTTATAACCTAAGTAAGATACATTTAAGCTTTTAGTGCGTGGTGAAACTTGAATAGAGAATTTACCGTCCATATCGGTCATCACTCCATTGCTACTCTGCTTATCCAAGATGGCAACACCTGTCATAGGCAATCCGTCTTCAGAAGAGACCACAACTCCCGTAATTACTTTTTCCTGGGCAATAGCACATTGCCCAATTACGGAAAAGCGCCTAATGCTAATAAGAATTTTTTCATATAACACTAATTTTTATAATAAGGATTAGAAAGTCTAATAATTGTTCATTTTACAATTGTTGCAAATATATAGATTATATTTAAAAAATGAAATTTTCATGCGGTTTTTTTTATTGAAATGTCGAATATTTTGTTTTTGTGATTATAAAAAGATAAAGAAACGGCTTGAATACGTCGTTTTATAGAGGGAGGAAATAGTAGGGGGGGGGGGTGTGGGGGGTGGGGGT
>ENA-UOJF01001513-UOJF01001513.1-human-gut-metagenome-genome-assembly--contig:-P74-NODE-1513-length-15413-cov-7.513413_pt1 | contig 15413 bp, 7 predicted proteins | sample MGYA00242344_ERZ723891 | MGnify/ENA metagenome assembly ERZ723891 | reverse complement strand
TAGATTTTTTCTGAGAATTATTGTATGATATTGCTTTGGAAAGAATACTGACGGGAGGGGAATCATATGCCCGGGATCAAATATATCACCCGCGTGCTGCGCGGCGTCCGCTTTGAAAAGCTGAACTACGTCATGGGCGTTGTCAAGCAGAAGAGCGGCCACAGCAAGGCGCGCACATTCTGCGACATTCTCTGGTGCGCGGCGCGCTACGGCGCAGGGTACTATGACTATGTGATGTTCGGCTTCTACGACATGAACGGCAAGCAGCGCGACACTTATCTGACGCGCGTGCGCAACAAAAAGGTCTGCGAGCTGATGAATCAGCCCGGCTATGGTGATGAGTTCGATGATAAGCTCCGCTTCAATGTCCGCTTTGCCGATTTCCTCGGCCGCCGGACGCTGAATGCCGCCGCGGCAACGCCGGACGAGCTGTCCGCATTCCTGCAGGGGCTCGACTGCTTCTTCGCCAAGCCGAGCCGCGGCACCTGCGGCAACGGCATCGAGAAGCTCCGCACGGCGGACTGGCCGGATGCGGAGAAGCTGCTAGCCTATCTGAAGGAAAAGGGCCTCGACGTGCTGGAGGAGCCGCTTGCGCAGCATCCGGATATGGCGAAGCTGCACCCGCAATCCGTCAACACCATGCGCATCGTCACGGACCGTGTCGGCGACACCGTACACATTGCCTATATCGTGCTGAAGATCGGCAGGGGAGACGGCTTCTGCGACAACTCCGGGCAGGGCGGCGTCATCTGTCGCGTGGACGAGAAGACCGGTAAGATCTGCTCCGTCGCAACGGACGATTATTTCAACGTCTACGAAACGCATCCGGATACCGGCATCCGCTTCGAGGGCTATCAGCTCCCGATGGTACAGGAGGCCGTGGCTTTTGCCAAGAAGGCCGCGCTCGTCGCGCCGCAGATCTGCCACGTCGGCTGGGATGTTGCCGTCACGCCGGACGGCCCCGTGCTCATCGAGGGCAACGATTACCCCGGAACGGATCTGTGCCAGCTTGCGCCGCACTATCCGGAGAAGCAGGGCCTCTGGCCGTATTACAAGGAAATTCTGAATATCAAATAAATAGGGAGCATTCGTCATGGAACAAGAGCTGCACCCCAATGCGGGGAAAAACGACATCATTGAGGTCGACGGCGTGCGCTATCAGCGCCTGCCCATCAAGACCCACCTGATCACGGATAAGGACAACATCCTTGACGTGGCCGAGAAGTACGGCAAGCCCGTGCTGTCCAAGCCCGGCGACGTGCTGTTCATCTCGGAAAAGTGCGTGGCCTGCACGCAGCGCCGCGCCATTCCGCTTGCGGACATCAAGCCGCGCAAGCTGGCCTATAAGCTCAGCGCCCATGTCACCAAGACGCCGCACGGCATTGGCCTCGGCATGCCCGAGACGATGGAAATGGCCCTGCGCGAGGTCGGCTCGCTGCGCATCCTGTTTGCGGCCGCCATCTCTGTCATCGGCAAGAAGATCTTCCGCAAGAAGGGCTGGTTCTACGCCGTGGCCGGTTACCGCGCCCGCTCCATCGACGGCCCGTGCCACAACACGATCCCGCCGTACAACCACTATGTCGTCCTCGGTCCGCTGAAGCCGGATCAGGTCGCAAAGGACATTGCTGCGCGCGTCGGCTATGACGTCGCCATCGTCGATATCAACGACCTCGAGGGCCAGATCCTCGGCGCTTCCTCCAAGGCCGTGAACAAGAAGCTCTATGCCCGCATTCTGAAGGACAATCCGCTCGGTCAGGACGACCAGCAGACCCCGATGGGCATCATCCGCCGCGTGGACTGATCTCCCACCTGCACGAAAAACAGCTCCGGCACATAGGCTGTGTCGGAGCTGAAATTATGCGTGCGGAGGGGATCGGAATGGACTTTTCCCGGGAAAGGGCGCTGGCCTATGCGCACCGCTGGGCCTTTGGGCGGAATCCGGAGTATCTCGCCTTTGACCGGCTCGGCGGCGACTGCACGAGCTTTGTTTCGCAGTGCCTGCTGGCAGGCGGCGCACCGGAGGACCCGACGCCGCTGTGGGGCTGGTATTACCGCTCCAGGAACGACAAGGCGCCTGCCTGGAGCGGCGTCGAGCCGTTCTGGCGCTTTTTCACGCGCTCCGACCGCGAAGACGGCCTGCGCGGCGTAGAATGCGGCCCGGAAGATCTGCAGCCGGGCGATGTCATCCAGCTCAGCTTCGATGGGCGGCGTTATGCGCACTGCCTGCTCGTTGTGGGAACGGGGCGGCAGATCCTCGTCTGCGCCCACGATGAGGACAGCGATTTCCGCCCATTATCCACCTACGAGCGGCAGAAGACCCGCTTCCTTCACTGGATGCTGCCGTTCAGCAGCGCCTTGCCGAGCGCCTCCGGCGAGTGATAGACCGTCTGCGCCCCGGCTGCGCGCAGCTCGGCCTCCGTGCGGAAGCCCCAGCCGACCGTGGCGCAGGGGAGACCGGAATTCCTCGCAGTCTGCAGATCGACCTCGGAGTCGCCGAGATAGATCGCATCGTCCGCCGTGCTGCCGAGCCGCTGCAGTGCCGCGAGGACCATATCCGGCGCAGGCTTTTTAGAACAGGCAGGAGATTCGCCGACCGCAACGTCGATGATGCCGTCAAAATACAGCGTGCGGATGAGCTGCACGGCCGGATCGGCCTTGTTTGAGACGATGGCCATGCGGAAGCCCGCCTGCTGCAGGCGCTGCAGCAGCTCCGGAATGCCGGGATAGGGGACGGTCTTGTTGTGATAGTTTTCGCAGTAGTGCGCCTTCATGCACGCCAGCGCACGCTCGATCTCGACCTCGGAGCTGCCCTGCGGTACGGCGCGGGTCAGCAGCATTTTCAGACCATTTCCGACAAACCGCCGGACCTCCTCCAGCGAGCGCTCCGGATAGCCATAGGTCCGCAGCGCAAAATTCGTACTGTCGCGCAGGTCCTCCAGCGTGTTCAGCAGCGTGCCGTCGAGGTCAAATAACAGGGTCTTTCTCATAATGTGTCTCCTTTGGAGCCGGACGCGAGAGGGGATTGGCCTCTGCAGCGATCTTCAGCTCGGTATTTTCGATGTGGGTGTAAATCTCCGTCGTGTTCAGGTGCTCATGGCCGAGCACCTCCTGCACCGTTTTGAGGTCCACACCGTTTGCGACCATCAGCGTGGCCGCAGTGTGGCGCAGCTTGTGCGCGGAGTATTGCTCCGGGTCCAGCCCGGCCGCCAGCATGTGCTTTTTGACCAGACGGTGCACGGCCGTCACACTCAGACGCCTGTGGTCACGGGAGCCGAACAGCGCCCGATCGTCATCCAGGACGATTTTGTTGCGTTCGGGAAGGTAGGTGTCCAGCGCCTCACGCGTCGTTTCGCCGAAATAGACGAAACGCTCCTTGTTTCCTTTGCCTGTTACGCGAATCCGATCGTTGTATACGTCATTTCGATTCAGACCGACCAGCTCCGCGCGGCGGATGCCGCAGTTCAGAAACAGCATCAGGATCGCATAGTCGCGTGCCCGGTTCGGCCCGTCGACCGCGGCGAGCAGGCGGCGGCTTTCCTCGAGCGTCAGATACTTCGGCAGGGCGCGGCGCATACGCGGGTACTCGATGTCCTGTGCGGGATTCTCGTCGAGCAGCTTCGTGCGGGTGGTCAGATATTTGAAAAACGACTTGATGGCCGAAAGCTTCCGCGCGCGTGCCGACGCACCGAGGCCGGAGCCGTCCTGCGTCCTGCGTTCGCGGGCCAGATAGCTCAGGAAGTCGAAGATATCGTTCGTCGTCACGCTTCGCAGAAATTCGACATCGACGTGCCGGACGGAGATCGTCTCCAGATCGGTGTCGATCGGCATTTCGCTGCGCATGAGCACAAGGAACCGCAGGAACATCCGCAGGTCCAGATGATATTCGTCGATGGTCTTGGGCGACTGGCCCTTGATGGTCTCGTGGTACGCCAGAAATTGCCGCAGGATCTCCGGAGTATCCGGATCGATCATAATAACACCTCCAAACAGGCGCCGGGACCGGAAAACCGGCATTCGGCTTTGTACGCCTCTATTATAGCATATCTCTGTCTCAAACGCAACAAAATTTTTATTTTGTTGCGTTCGTTCATTTCAACTGTTCGCGAGAATTCGGGACAGCATTCCGGCCGCCTCCGGTTGCTGCCGCTCTCCCTTCCGGCTGCGGGATCGTGCCCGCTGCGGCGTGAGCCTGAGCAATTCCGGAATCCGTTCGACCGGCTATCCGCAAGCTCGCAGGCCTCTCCATGAGCGCCCGATTTGTGCTTGGGGCTTGACGCCCGAACCGTGCTCTGGTATACTATAGTTGCAGACAATCGCATGGTTCCCGAGGAATTGGACCTCGGGTTCCCAGCGCGGTCTGACGGGAGGTCTTCGGAATGCGAATACTGATTTGCGCCATTCGGGTTGCAGGTATTCCGCTTATAGCCGGAGGCCTCCTTCTTTTGCATCGCAGATGCCCCGGCGATGGCCGGACCGGTATCTGCGTTCTTTTTTATGTATTATATGCAGGAATTATATTCAATTTCAAGTTTTGATTTGGCGGAAAATGCGAAAAATTCCCGGATTCCCCTGCCGATTTCTTTCGTTTCTCCGTTTCAAGGTCTTGACGCCCGAACCGCGCTCTGGTATACTATAGTTGCAGACAATCGCATGGTTCCCGAGGAATTGGACCTCGGGTTCCCAGCGCGGTCTGACGGGAGGTCTTCGGAAGCAGCAGCTGATTTGCGCCATTCGGGTTGCAGGCTGGCCTGCTCGTGCCGGAGGCCTCCTTCTTTTGCATCGCAGATACCCCGGCGTGCAGCCGGGCCGGTATCTGCGTTCTTTTTATGCATTTTATACAGGGATTATATTCAATTTTGAGTCTTGTTTTGGCGGGAAATGGTGAATAATCCCCGGATTCCCCTGCCGATTTCTTTCATTTCTCCGTTTCAAGGTTATTTTTATGTTAAATCTTTCCATCCCCTCTTGACAAAAGGACTACTTCCCTGCTAAACTAGGTCAATAACTAACTGATATTTCGCGCGCGCGTAATATGCGCGTAATATCAGGAAATGAAAAAGGGAGGTAACCAAATGAAAGCAAGATTTCAACGCGCGCTGGCGCTCCTGCTGGTGCTGGTACTGACGCTGGGGTGCATCCCGGCCGTATCCGCCGTGCAGCCGGATGAACCGGTCGCTAACCCGGAACCGGCGGAGGAAGCCGCGCAGATGCCGGAAGGCTCCGATCTCGGCGCGATCCTGCAGGGAAGCAAGGACGCAGAGCTCGAAGCGCTGCAGCCGGAGACCCCGAAGGACACCGATCTTGTCCGCGTCATCGTGGAGCTCGACGCTCCCGCCCTGACGGAGCAGAGCGGCATGTTCGCAGGAAAGGCTCTGACGGATGCGGGCCGCACAGCGCAGCAGAACGTCATTGCCGCGCAGGAGCAGGTCGAGGCGAAGATCGCCGAGGCCGCACCGGAGGCTTCCGTGCGCTATTCCTATTCTCTCCTGCTCAACGGTATTGCGCTGGAATGCGCCTATGGCCATATCGCGGAGCTGGAAGCTCTGCCGGGCGTCAAGGCCGTCCACCTTGTGCAGACCTATGAGCTCCCTACGGAGCCGAAGGTTACCTCCGGCGGCGGCATGATCGGCGCGCCGACAGCCTGGAATCTCGGCATGGACGGCTCCGGCATGGTCGTCGCCGTGCTGGACACCGGTCTTGACACCGACCACGCGGCCTTTGCCGTCGATCCCAAGTCGCCTGCCGTCGTGCGGGGCGACATCGATGAGATTCTTTCCGCAGACACGCTGCAGGCGCAGCGCCTTGTGCGGGACCTCTCCTCCAGCAGTGTCTACCTGAGCGGCAAGGTCCCCTATGTGTTCGACTATGCCGATCACGACACGGACGTCAACCATCACGGCGGCTCCGACCACGGCACGCACGTTGCCGGTATCGTTGCAGCCAACCCCGCGGACGGCAGCGTCACCGGCGTTGCGCCGCAGGCTCAGCTCATGATCCTGAAGGTCTTCCCGGACGGCAGCACCGGCGCAAACTCCGATGATATCCTTGCCGCGCTGGAAGACTGCGTCACGCTCGGCGTCGACGTCGTGAACCTCTCGCTCGGCTCCCCCGCCGGCTTTACTTACCGCAGCGACCTGCTGAGCACGATGGAGGTCTATGACCGTCTGGCCAAGGCCGGCATCATCGTTGCGGCGGCCGCAGGCAACGAATACTCCGCCGCCTATAAGAACCTGTGGGGCACGGACCTGTCGCTGACGTCCAACCCGGACTACGGCATCGTCGGCTCCCCGAGCTCCTATTCCCAGACCCTGTCCGTGGCGAGCGCCGACAACGTGACCGTCCGCAGCGCCTACTTTGAAGCGGCCGGACGCAAGATCACGTTCACGGATACGGCCACGACGAACAACCCCGAGGGCGGCTTCATCCGCGTGCTCGGCGGCAAGACGCTTGACTATGTTGTCGTGCCCGGCAACGGCGAGGAGGCGGATTACGCCAACCTGAATGTCAAGGGCAAGGTCGCGCTCGTCAGCCGCGGCGTTACGACGTTTGCAGAAAAGCACGAAATGGCCCACGCCAAGGGTGCAGCGGCCTGCATCGTCTATAACACCGAGGCAGGCATGATCAACATGAGCATCGACTCGTTCCCGATCCCTGCGATCTTTATCTCGCAGGCAGACGGTCAGGCGATGGTCGCCGCCGCCAAGGACGCCGTCGGGACGCTGACCGTTTCCAACTCGACCTATGACGCTCCCTCCGAGACGGGCGGCCAGCCCTCCTCGTTCTCGTCCTGGGGCTCGACGTCTCAGCTCGAGATCACGCCGGACATCATGGCTCCCGGCGGCAACATCTATTCTTCCCGCGACAACAATTCCTATGGTCTGATGTCCGGCACGTCCATGGCGACGCCGCATCTGGCGGGCGCCAGCGCGCTGATGCTGGAGTACCTCCGCACGGCGGGCATCGAGGGCGACGCCATGACGCTGGCCTACGCGCTGATGATGAGTACGGCCGTCCCGGCCAAGGGCAGCAACGGCATAACGGCGTCCCCGCGCAAGCAGGGCGCAGGTCTTGTGAACCTTGCCTCCGCCATGGCGACGAAGGCCTATCTGCAGGTTGAGGGCAAGGAGCGTCCGAAGCTGGAGCTCGGCGACGATCCCGACAAGACCGGCGAATATCAGATGACGTTCCGCGTGGTGAACTTCGGCACGGAGCCGCTGCAGTACGCCATCACCCCGACCGTCCTGACGGAAAACGCCGAAACGAAGGGCGATTACGGTAACGTACAGGTCTATTTTGCCACGCAGACCTCGCGCGATATCACGGCGCAGACGACATGGACGACGGACTGCACCAATAACGTCGTGACCGTTCCCGCCAAGGGCACGGCAGATGTGACCGTGACAGTCAAGCTCTCCGACGCACTGCGCAAGGAGCTTACGGACACGTTTGAAAACGGCATTTACATTGAGGGCTACATTACCCTGAAGCAGCAGGCAACGGCCGAGGGCGTCACAGGCTGCAACCTCTCCATTCCCTACCTTGCCTTCTACGGCGACTGGGATCAGGCCCCGGTCATCGACATCGGCTACTACTGGCAGAAGCTGCAGGGCGAGCCGAACTGGGCCAGCCAGTACCTGAACTACGGCGGCAGCATGCTCTCCGGAACGGGCAGCTTCTATGTGTTCGGCGGCAACCCCTATGCGCCGGAGCTGGCCTACTATCCGGAGCACAATACGCTCTCTCCCCTGCGCACGGACGGCTATTATGACAAGGTCGACCTGATCTACACCGCTCTGCTTCGTAATGCAAAGTCCCTGACCTATCGCATTACGGACGCCGAGACCGGTGAGACCTACTACCGCAAGGCAGTCGATTATGTCGGCAAGTCCGTCTATAATGCGAATTACGACACGATCCTCCCCGCGGGCTCCTTCACCTCGACGGCCATCGACCCACGGTACGGCGTGGATTCGGCCGGTGAGATGCTGAAGGATGACACGACCGTCATCGTCTCCATTGACGCCGAGCTCGATCACGACGGCTTCACGGCGGCGCAGAACAAAAACGCCCACTGGGAGTTCCCCGTCACCATCGACAATACGCCCCCGCAGATCCTGTCGTCAACCTCCGACGGCGAAACGCTGACGCTCGAGGTCGCGGATTCCCGTTACCTTGCTTATGTGGAGGTCTATGACGTGGAGCACATGAATGTGTTCTCCGAGCCGGTCTTCAGTCAGGGCTACAGCAGCAAGACCCTCGGCGAGACCGCGACGGTCCGCGTGAACGTATCGGGCCTCAACAAGGTCTATGTCTGCCTTGCGGACTACGGACGCAATGAAAAGGTCGTCACGCTCGATGCCAAGACCGGCAAGCTCATCGAAGCCTCGCAGTTTGAGTATTTTGAGAGCAATGGCGAGATCACCATCACTGGCTACACCGGCTCGGAGCTGGACGTCGTTATCCCGGACGAGATCGGCGGCTACCCCGTCACCGCCATCGCAGAAAAGGCCTTCCAGCTCAACAAGACCGTCCGCAGCTTCACGATTGGCAGCAAGATCCGCTCCATCGGCTCGTGTGCCTTTGCTCGCTGCGCTTCGCTGACAAACATTTACGTTGACCGCGCCAACCCGTACTACCAGTCCATTGACGGCGTGCTCTACAGCGGCGACGGCAAGACGCTCCTGTCGTATCCGACCGCCAAGGCCTACAGCAGCTATCCCGTGGCCAGCGGCACGGAGACCATCGGCGAATATGCCTTCTTCCACAGCAAGGTGCAGACGGTCTTCCTGCCGGATACCGTCAGCACCATCGGTGATTATGCCTTCTACTATGCAAGCGAGCTTTCGTCCATCAATTTCCCCACCGCTCTGACGAGCATCGGCGATTCTGCGTTCTTCGCCTGCCAGAGCCTGACGGCAGTGGATATCCCTGCTACGATCACGCAGATCGGTCCCTCTGCGTGGGCGGCCTGCACGAGCCTGCCTGCCATCACCGTTGCGGCAGAGAACCCGAACTACACCGCCGTAGACGGCGTGCTCTACACGAAGGATATGACCGTTCTGAAGGTCTATCCCTATGCAAAGTCCGGCGTCACGTTCACAGTTCCGGACAGCGTCGTGGAGCTGGAGGCTTATGCCTTTGCCTACACCGGCATGCAGTCCATTGACGGCTGCGCAAGCCTGCGCGCGATCGGCGACAGTGCCTTCTATTCCTGCACTGCGCTCAAGTCCCTGCCGGATGCCCCAAAGCTCGAGACCATCGGCGAGCGTGCCTTCTATTCCTGCAAGGCTCTGACGAGCCTGTCCTTCCCGGACAGCATGCGTTCCATCGGCGAATACGCCTTTGCATGGTGCACCGCCGTCAAGACGTTCGACTCCGGTAACGGTCTGCAGGAAACCGGCAAATACTCCGTCTATTACTGCACCGCGCTGACCACCGTTCGCCTCGGCAGCGGCATGAAGACGATCGGCGAGTATGCGTTCTATAAGTGCAGCAGGCTCGCCAATGTCGACTTCGGCACCTCGGTCCGTGAGATCGGCTCCTGCGCCTTCGGCGGCTGCTCAAAGATCACGGAAATCGTCCTGCCGGACAGCGTGGAGCTGGTCGAATCCGCTGCGTTCAACAGCTGCTCCACGGCGAAAACGCTCGTGCTGAGTCAGAACCTCCGCGAGATCGGTGCACGCGCCTTCGTGGGTCTGAAAGGCATCAGCACCCTGACCATTCCGGACAGCGTGCAGAAGATCGGCAACTCCGCCTTTAACGGCCTGTCCAACCTGCTGGAGCTGCACCTGTCCGCCAAAACGCAGGAGTACGGCAGCGGCGTGTTCAGCTCTGCCTCGAAGCTCCCGCGCGTGGAGCTGCCGGAGGGCATGACCGCCATCCCGGAGGAAATGTTCTCCAGCTGCAATGCGCTGACTGAGGTCGTCATCCCCTCTACCGTTACCCGCATCGAAAAGGGTGCGTTCCGCTCCTGCAAGAAGCTCGGCAATACGGAGCTGCCCGCCGGTCTGACCTACATCGGCGAATCGGCATTCTACTATGCCGCCATGACATCCGTGACCCTGCCCGCAGGCGTGACGGAAATTGGCGAGCGCAGCTTCTACAACATCTCCGCGCTGACGGAATTCAACTTCAGCGAATCCCTCAAGACCATCGGCGATTTTGCCTTCTATGGCTGCGGAAAGCTGACCCGCATCGTCCTGCCGGATTCCGTGGAGTCCATCGGCACGTCCGCCTTTAACCGCTGCAGCTCCCTGCAGGAGGTTGTGTTCGGCAAGGGCCTTGCCTCCATCGGCAGCATGTGCTTTAACTACTGCCACAAGCTCGAGCGCTTCGTTGTGGACGAGGCGAACCCGAACTTCAAGGGCGTGGACGGCGTGCTCTACAACAAGAACGTCGATACGCTGGTCCTCTATCCGCAGGGCCGTCCGGATGCCTCCTTTACCATGCCGGAGACCGTGAAGCACATCGGCCCCTACGGCATCTATGAGCCGCAGCTGCTGCAGGCCGTCACCGTCTCCCCCATCCTTGAGACCATCGATGAGTTCGGCATGGCGGGCATCGCACTGACCGGTGTGGTGAAGCTCCCTGCAACGATCACGAGCATCCACTTCAAGGCCTTCCAGTATGACGACGGCGTCACTGCCTTTGAGCTGCCGGAGAGCTGCGCGGCCTATGCCACGGTCGACGGCGTGCTCTATGACAAGGCCGTCACCCACCTGCTCGTCTACCCGGCAGGCCGCCCGGACGTCAGCTACGAGACGCCGGACACCGTCCGCACGGTCGGCAGCTACGCCTTCCACTCCTGCAAGTACCTCGAGAATATCCGCCTGACGGGCGTTGAAAAGCTCGAGGAGCGTGCATTCTCCACCGCAAAGGCGCTGAAGCATATCGACCTGGCCAATTCCGTCCAGCTTATCGATACCTACGCCTGCGCCAATCTCAGCACGCTGACATACCTCACCGGCACCGGCGCGCTGCGTGCCATCGGCGCAAATGCCTTCTCCAGCACGGGTCTGGAATTCGTAACTCTGCCCGCCATCGAGCTGCTCGGCCAGTATGCCTTCAGCTTCTGCAAGGACATGAAGCGCTGCGTCATCGGCAGCACGGTGCAGTCGATCTATGCCAGTGCGTTCAACTACTGCAAGGGCATGCATGAGGCATACTTCCTCGGCGACCGTCCGGACAGCGTCGGCGCGAACATCTTTGCCAAGACTGCCAGCGATTTTACCATCTACTATGACGCAGCCAAGGCTGCGACGTGGGCGCCGTCCGGCGAGATCAAGTGGGGCGAATACCCCATCGCCCCGGCCACGTTCCACACCGTGCGCTTCCTCGATGTCGACCACAGCGTCCTGCTGGAGCAGCCCGTTGCCGAAGGTCATGCCGCCATGCTGCCGCCCGAGCCGCAGCGCGAGGAAGCCGCCTTCACCGGCTGGTCCGCCGACACGTCGAACGTGCAGCAGGATATGGATGTTCTGGCCCTGTATGACGGCCTGACCGACAAGGTGACGGTCAACGTCATCGCCGGAGAGAACGGTACCGTCGATCCGCTCGGCGAGACGGCCTGCTTCTACGACGGCGAGCTGAAGCTCACGATCCAGCCGAATGAGGGCTATCACACCGACCGCGTGCTCGTAAACGGTGAGATCACCGCCTGCGAGGACAACACGCTCACGCTTGAGCACATCCGCAGCAATACGACGGTCACCGTTCTGTTTGCCCGCAACACCTACACCGTCAGCCTTGCAGACGGCCTGACCGGCAAGGTCTTTGCCGCGCTGCCCGTGGAATACGGCGAGGATGCCGTTCTGCCGGAGGCAACACCGTGGCACGAGGGCTACCACTTCACCGGCTGGACCGCGGACGGAAAGAATATCACCGCCGACTGCACCATCACGGCAAATTACGAGCAGAATTCCTACACCGTCCGCTTTGTGGACTATGACGGCACGGAGCTCTCCGTCCAGACCGTCCTGCATGGCGAGGCTGCAGAGCTGCCCGCTTCCCCGGCACGCGAGGGCTATACCTTCGTCGGCTGGAGCGGTGATGTCTCCGCCGTCACCGGCGATATGACCGTCACGGCCCTGTATGCGGTCAAGACCTGCACCGTCTTCTTCACGGATTGGGACGGCACGGTCCTGAAGACGCAGGAGGTCAGCTACGGCGAGGACGCCGAAGCGCCGCAGGCGCCGTCGCGTGAGGGCTACACCTTCACCGGCTGGAGCGGCGACTACACGAACGTCACGGAGAGCCGCATCCTCATGGCGCAGTATGAACGCCTGTCGTTCACGGTCCGCTTCGTGGACTATGACGGCACGGAGCTGTCTTCTCAGTCCGTGTTCTGGGGCGAGGCTGCCGCAGCACCGGAGGCCCCGGCGCGCGAGGGCTACACCTTCACCGGCTGGGATGCCGACTTCTCGAACATCCGCAAGGACCTCACCGTCACGGCGCAGTACCGCTTCGTGCTGAGCTTCGCCGACGTGTCCGAGACGGACTGGTTCTGTGAGGACGTCCGCTGGGCCGTGGAGAACGGCATCTTCCAGGGCGTCGGAAACGGCCTGTTCGCACCGGAGCAGGCACTCACCCGCGGTCAGCTCGTCACGGTCCTGTACCGCATGGTCGGTTCTCCAGAGCCGAAGGCAGAGGCAAACTTCCGCGATGTCGCGGCTGACAGCTACTATGCCAAGGCTGTCGCCTGGGCCAACGAGAACGGCATCGTGCTCGGCATGGGCGACGGGACGTTTGATCCGGATTCCGCCGTCACGCGCGAGCAGATGGTCACGATCTTCTTCCGCTATGCCAAGTTCTGCGGCGTGAAGACCGAGGCCGGAACGCTCGATGCCTTCCGCGATGCTGCCAGCGTCAGCGATTATGCCCGCGAGGCCATGGGCTGGGCCGTGAAGGCCGGGCTCGTCAAGGGCGACGGACAGGATCTCATGCCGAAGGCAACGGCAAGCCGCGCACAGGCTGCCGCTATCCTGCATCGCTTTGCGGCTGTCGTGGAGAAATAAACGTGGCATTTCCCGCAAGCATATGATATAATGGGCACATAAACACGGCATATAAACACATAGAGCCCCCGGCATGGCCCTGCTGTGCCGGGGGCGCTTCCAAGAAAGGAGAATGCCTCATGAAGCAGATCGTTTTACGCTCCCCTGTAGTGCTGTATGAGACCGTCGAGGCCCTGTACCAGCATGTAAACGGCCTGTCCGTCGAGGGGCGCAAGCGGGATCTGCTCCAGAAATTCGGTTCCAAGCTCACCCGCACGGAGCGGGAGCAGATCGAGCAGAGCTGCGCGCTTGCCGCGAAGGTGGCAGAGGCAGCCTGCACCGGACTGGAGGACGGCCCGGCTCTGGAGACGTTCTTCCGCAAGTGGGAGACGGAAAGCAAGTGGCAGAATACCTGCCTTGCCAAGCTGATGATCTTCAGCTTCCTCGATATCCGGACGACCGATCTGGAGCAGTCGCTGCAGCGCACCCGGCAGTCCGCCGAGGAGCGGCTGAACGGCTCCTATCTCCTGCGGGACATCAATTCCGGCGGCATCAGCTTCTATGCGGCGGAGCCAGGGCAGACGATCCCGCCGCTTGCCGAACAGCTGGACGGCCTGATGATTGAGGAGCAGTACCGCTGGCGGCTTTATAAGCTGCTGACGAACTATTCTGCGATGTTTGACGAGCTTTCCGCCCTTCTGCGCCCTGCCGCGCAGCGGGTGCAGGATATTCTGCCGCGGATCCTGCCGCAGCTGCAGCCGGTCTACGACCACTGGGAGCAGTATTTTGCGAAACACGCCTTTTCGGAGCTGCTGGAGCGATTTACGAACCAGAGCATGCAGCTGGCCGAAATGGACACCTATATCAACCTCAGCCTCGTGGCAGGCGGCGACATGATCTATACCTATGACGAGCTGGCGTGCAGCGACTGCCGTCAGGTCTACCTCGGCGTGCTGCTGCACGAGAATTTCCGCGTTGACCGCCTGAAGATGACGGACGATGGCATCTGCAGTCTGCTCAAACTCGTCGCGGACCGGAGCAAGTTCGAGCTGCTGCGCCGCTGCGCGCGTCAGCCGTCCTACTGCCAGCAGCTTTCCCGGGAAATGGGACTGACGACCGCTACCATCTCGCGCCACATGAGCCTGCTGCTCGAGGCAGGCCTCGTCCGCGCCCGCAAGGGCGAGAGCCGCATTTACTACACCATCGACCGTGAGGCCGTGGCTGCCCTCTGCGACGCCGTATATACGACGCTCCTGCCGGAGCAGCTTCACTGACAGGGTGATCTTTTTGCCTGCTTTTGGACAATCGTAAGAATTTCCCTATTGCGGCTTTTTGAAAAATACGGTAAAATAGGGTCGATAATTCGTGCCGCGTCAGCGGCAGACTGGTGGTAATCATATGAGTGAAACCAAGAAAAATGCAGTGAAGCGCATCGGCGTGCTCACGAGCGGCGGCGACGCCCCCGGTATGAATGCGGCCGTTCGTTCCGTTGTCCGTGCCGCCGTGTACCGCGGCATCGAGGTCGTAGGCATCCGCCGCGGCTGGAACGGCCTGATCAACGGCGACATTGTCCGTCTGGACGAGCGCAGCGTGGCACATATCATCGACCGCGGCGGCACGATCCTCTACACCGCCCGCAGCGAGGAATTCCGCACGGAGGAGGGCCAGAAGAAGGCCGTCAGCACCTGCAAGCTCCTCGGGCTGGACGGCATTGTCGCCATCGGCGGCGACGGCACGTTCCGCGGCGCGCTGGCTCTGTCAAAATACGGTATCTCCGTCGTCGGTCTCCCCGGCACGATCGACAACGACATCGCCTGCACGGATTACTGCATCGGCTTTGACACGGCGGCCAACACGGCCATTGAGTGCATCGATAAGCTGCGCGACACCATGCAATCGCACGAGCGCTGCTCCGTCGTGGAGGTCATGGGCCGCAACGCCGGTCATCTGGCGCTGTATGTCGGCCTTGCCGTCGGCGCGACGGCCGTCCTCGTGCCGGAGAGCAAGGAGAGCTTCGACACCGAGATCATCGAAAAGATCCGCAATGCCCGTCTGAACGGCTTCACGCACTATATGGTCGTCGTTGCGGAGGGCGCAGGCAGTGCCTTCGACGTCGCCAACCGCATCCGCGATGAGATCGCGCTCGATCCGCGCGTGACCGTCCTCGGCCATGTGCAGCGCGGTGGTTCCCCTACAGCCCGCGACCGCGTTATGGCAACGCGTATGGGCTATCGCGCCGTGGAGATCCTTGCGGCGGGCAGCACGAACCGCATCGTCGGCGTACATCAGGGCAAGATCTTCGACATCGACATCGACGAGGCGCTCAGCATGAACAAGGGCCTCGATATGGAAGAATGGGCCGTTCTGGAAGCCATGACGGGCCTTTAAACCGACTGTTGGAAAAGCCTTTCGGCTTTTCCA
>ENA-UOJF01001492-UOJF01001492.1-human-gut-metagenome-genome-assembly--contig:-P74-NODE-1492-length-15581-cov-8.762334_pt1 | contig 15581 bp, 17 predicted proteins | sample MGYA00242344_ERZ723891 | MGnify/ENA metagenome assembly ERZ723891 | reverse complement strand
CTGCATATCGCAAATATGCCGTTTCGATAGGCACTATTTTTGAAAATTGCGATAAACAAAAAGACCACCGTTCTGCCCGCAGGAAATAAGGGCAGGACGGTGGTCTTTTGAACGGACTGTGAATTACAGCTCAGCCAGAGCACGCTTGAGGTTCTGTGCGATCTGGTCAGGGCAGCTGGTGGGGCGGGGGCCGCAGGTGGTGCCTTCCATGCGGGCGATGGCGTCCTCAGCCTTCATGCCCTTGAGCAGGCGGCTGATGCCCTTCAGGTTGCCGTTGCAGCCGCCGATGACCTCGATGGACTCGATGGTGTGGTCATCGTTCAGCACGATGTGGGTCTCCTTGGAGCAGGTACCCTTGTTGGGGTAGCTGAAAGACTTGCTCATATTCAAACTTCCTCTCTTTATATCCGACTGACAGGCGAGCGGACTCGCATAGCATTTTTATTATATACTTGTCAGACGAGGAAGTCAATGTGACCCGGTCACAGAGCGCCGCCCCGGCGCTTGCGGGCCAGTGCCTCGATGCGCGCGATCTGGTCGTCCTCGGTGACGCAGGCACCCACCGGGTGGGGCTTGCCGTGGTTCGCGCCGTGGAAGTCGCTGCCGCCGGTGACGATGAGGTCATGCTTCTTGCAGAGCTCAGCGCACTCGGCCATATCCTCGGGGCTGTTGCGGGGGTGATGCACCTCGATGCCGTCGATGGCTCCTTCAGCCACCAGCTCCCGCAGCAGAGGCATACTCTTGTACACCGTCGGGTGGGCGAACACCACCACGGCCCCAGCGGCCTTTGCCGTGGCCAGCACCTCCCGCACCGGAGGGTAAGTGGGGGAGTGGAGGCATTTGCCCCGCGGCTCCCAGCCGAACAACTCGTGATAAAGCCCGGTGTAGATGCCGTCGCACAGGCCCAGCTGCTGCAGCGCCTGCATGATGCCGCTTTTGAAGAGGACGCCGCTGTCCTGCGCATATTCCAGCGCCTGCTCGGTGCGGAACTGGGGGTACAGCGCCTCGATCTCCCGGCAGCTCTGCAGAGCGCACTCGTTGCGGCGCTGGCGCATGATGTCGCAGTGCCGGCGCAGGGCAGGGCAGCCGAGGTCGGGCCAGAAGGTCAGCAGATGGACGCGGTGGCTGCGCTCGAAGTCGTAGCCGGTGAGCTCGGCGGCGGGGATGAGCCGCACGCCGTCCTGCACCGGGTGGTCGTAGGCGTACTGGGCGCTGAGGGTGGTGTCGTGGTCAGAAAGGGCCAGAGCGCTCAGCCCCAGCCGCGCTGCCATCAGGGGCAGGCGGTGGATGGGAACAGAGCCGTCAGAACAGGTGGAATGAGTATGAAGGTCGCCAGCCATAAGTTACTTTCCCTCGATTTTTACAGATTTCTGCGCCTAGTGTACCACAAAAATCATCGGGGAACAAGGGATCCTTACACGGTCTTGCCGCCCACCGTGAGCGTGGAAGAACGGATGTGGTGGGTGAGAACGACTTCGGTATCCTCGCCGCCCATGGCCAGCAGTTCGTCCACCGAGAGGGTGGTGGAGCAGAGGATGGTCTGGAAGGTGATGGTTTCGATGCCCTCAGCCCGCAGCTGACGCAGGGTGGCCAGCGAGGCCCGGAGGGAAGCTGTGAACCGTCCGACGCAGACGGTGAGGGTATTGCCGCTCTGGGTGCTCGTGTAGGAGATGCGCTGGCCGTCCTTGTCGGTGACGACGAGGCCCGGGAAGACCGACTCCTGCACAGAGGCATCCGCAGAGCCGCCAGAAGAGGAGGTGTCCGCAGGGACGGGGTAGCCGGGGTCGGTGGGAAGGGTGGTGTCATTGCCTTCAGAGTCGTAACGGGTGATGGAGCCGTCGAGGCCGGTGAAGACCTGCTCGCCGTTCATGTCGCCGATGGCAGCATTGCCCTCGCCGCCCTTGGCAACGATGGTCACTTTGCCCTCAAGGGTGATGTCGGCCTTGGCGTCGCCTAAGCCGCTGCCGATGCCTGCACCGCCGGGAATCGTTTCACCGGTATCGCTGTCTACATCCGACACGCCGCCGGTCGCGTTCACAGTGGGTGCTCCGCTCTCGTTGCTCTTGATGGTGATCTGGTTGCCGTTGCCGTCTTTGTCGTTTTTTGCACCGTACCCACCGCCAATGCCAGCGGCGTTCGAGCCGCCCCGTGCATCTTTGATGGTGACATTGCCTTCGATGGTCACGTCACCGACACCGAGCGCGCCGCCGCCAATACCTGCGCCATAGTTGCCGCCCGCAGCGGTACCGATCATTGCATTATCTTTGATGATTATCGTGCCGTCGCCAAAAGAGCCGCCGCCGATTCCGGCAGCTTGCTTACCGCCAGAGACATTATCGATTTTAGCGTTACCGGAGATGGTCACGTTGCCATCACCACGATAGCCGCCGCCAATACCAGCGGCGAATTTGCCGCCTTCTGCATTTTCAATGGTGGCGTTACCGGAAATATTCACGTTGCCATCGCCCTCATAGCCGCTGCCAATGCCAGCGCCGCCGTCTTTGCCCAAAGCGTTTTTGACCTGAGCATTGCCGGAGATGTCAATCGTACCGTGTCCGTTTGCACCGCCGCCGATGCCAGCGCCGCCGGTAGCATTGCCTGCGCCCGCGCCAGAGGAACCGCCAATGGATTCTTCGATAACGGCGTCACCAGTGATAGTGACTTTGCCGTTTCCAGAAGTACCGCCGCCGATGCCTGCGGCTTGATCGCCGCCCGTGGCGCGGATAGTGCCGCCGCTTATGGTAATATCGGCGTTGCCTCGATAGCCGCTGCCGCCAATGCCTGCCGCACTTTTTCCACCGACGGCTGTAATGTCACCACCAGTGATTTCGATTTTGCCAGAACTTACGCCGTAACCACCAGCACCGATACCAGCACCGTTTTGGATGCCGCCTGTGGCAGTCAGACTGCCAGCTTTATCATTGTCGTCCTGAATGGTCAGCTTGCCGCTGGTCACATTTCTTTCGCTGTCTACGGTCTGGTTGTGTTCAAGGGCGGCGTGTGCACCACTACCAGAGAGTTTGTTGTCGCCATCCAGCTCAATCGTGGTATTGCCGCTGCCGGTCACGCTCACGGCGGCCTTGCCGCCAGTAGCCTCGATGTTCACATCCTTGAGCGTGACCTCGACCTTATCGCCCTTATTTTCGGCCTCGATGGTCACGGTGTTCTTATCCGACGTGCCGGTGATGATGGTGTCGCCCTCATCTTTTACGAAGTCGCTATCGCCCTGCTTGACTTTGTTCGGCCCCTCGGCCTCGCCCGCTTTCACGGTGATGTCACCTTTCTCGATGTCCCATGTCTTGGCAAAAGCCGGGGCGGTAAGGGTGGTGAGCATTGCGGCGGTCAGGACAAGCGCCGCTGCCCGCTGAGAGGCCGGACGGGGTGAGTTGATACCCCCCCCGTATTAAGAGGCCGACCCAGAACACGCATGGCAAGTTTACGATAAGAGAGCATACAAAAACCTCCTTTGAATGTTGAAAAAATATGGACTTTCGATTGATACAATTATAGCACTTCTGGGGAAGTAAGCAAGCAAACCTGCGTGAAATGCTGCTTTTCGTGCGTGAATGACAAAAAAACTATGAAAAACGCCGGGTTTTGCTTTTCTGCACATGGCATGGTATACTGGAAAAGAAAAATCCGCCAACCCGGCGGGAAAAAGGAGAAACGGAAACATGAAAACGAAATTTGGCATCGTGGGCTGTGGTTTCCTCGGCAATATCGTGGCCGATGCGTGGAAGAAGGGCCTGCTGGAAGACTACGAGCTGGTGGGTGTCACCAGCCGCACCTTCGCTTCGGCAGAGAAGACGGCGGCAAGCGTGGGTTGTGCGGCCTGCGCGGACGTGGATGCTTTGCTGGCGCTGGAACCGGAGTACATCGTGGAAGCCGCTTCGGTGGAAGCGGTGCGCGCAATGGCCGTTCCGGTGCTGCGCCGGGGCGTGAACCTCGTGGTGCTGTCCATCGGTGCATTCGCCGACCTCGCGTTTTATGAAGAGGTCAAGCAGGCGGCCCGGGAGGGCGGCGCAAAGGTGCATCTGGCCAGCGGCGCCATCGGCGGCTTCGATGTGCTGCAGACCGTCACCCTCATGGCTGAGGCCCTGAAGCTGGACGAGAAGGCCGGCATCGAGACCCACACCGGTGCGAAGGGCTTCCGCAACACCCCTGTCTGGGCCGATCATCTGCTGACCGACACCGAGAAGACTACCGTCTTCACCGGCAGCGCCAAGGAAGCCATCGCAACCTTCCCGCGCCGGGTCAACGTCGCTGTGGCCACCTCGCTGGCCACCACCGGCCCCGACATCACCGGCGTGACCATGCACTCCGTACCCGGTTGGGTGGGCGACGACCACTGCATCACTGCCGAGATCGAGGGCGTGAAGGCCGTGGTAGACATCTGCTCGTCCACCAGCGCCATCGCCGGTTGGAGCGCCGTGGCGCTTCTGCGCAACCTCGCCTCGCCGGTCTGCTTCTATTAAAAAGGAGGGAGTCTCATGTTCAAGAAACTGGTGGCTATCGAGCCGGTCAGCCTCATCCCCACAGCAGAGGAAGCGCTGCATCAGTACGCCGAACAGGTCGAGCTTTACCGCGATATTCCCGCCGACGACGAAGAGATCGTTCGCCGCATCGGAGACGCCGACGCGGCGCTGTTGAGCTATACCTCCCGCATGGGCAAAAACGTCATCGAGCGCTGCCCGAACCTGCGCTACATCGGGATGTGCTGCAGCCTCTACTCGGAGGAAAGCGCCAATGTGGACATCGCCTTTGCCCGGGAAAAGGGCATCAAGGTGCTGGGCATCCGGGACTACGGCGACCGCGGCGTGGTGGAGTACGTCCTCCACGAGCTGACCGGCCTGCTCCACGGTTTCGGGATGCCGATGCTCCACGACGAGCCCGTGGAAATTTACGGCCTCAAGGTGGGTATCGTGGGTCTGGGCGTTTCGGGCCGGATGATCGCCGATGCACTGACCTTCCTCGGCGCGGACATCTCCTACTACAGCCGTAGCCATAAGCCCGACGCCGAGGCCGCAGGCATGAAGTATAAGCCGTTGGACGCTCTGCTCCGGGAGAGCGAAGTGGTCTTTACCTGTTTGAACAAGAATGTTCTGCTCTTGGGCGAGCCGGAGTTTGAGGCGCTGGGGGAGGGGAAAGTCCTTTTCAATACCTCCATCGGCCCCGGCTTTGACTCCGCCGCGCTGGAAAAGTGGCTGGATAAGCCCGGCACCCACTTCTTCTGTGATACCTACGCCGCCGCAGGCCCCGTCAGCGAGGGCTTCTTCCGGCGGCCCAATGTCCACAGCCCGGGTGTCTCGGCAGGCCGCACCAGGCAGGCTTTCGTTCTACTGAGCAAGAAGGTGCTGGCAAACATCGAGACGGCGCTGGGAGAATAAGCTATAACTTTTGAAAAGCCGCTGCATGGGAGACTGTGCGGCGGCAGACGACAATCCCATGAAGCTCATGAGCATTGCCATGAAGCCCCTGTGCGCTCCGCCGTTCCCGCTGGACTATATTGAGGAAATGACCGCCTTGATGGGCGGCGATGGACGGATGCGGTAAGCCGCAGCCAAAAACGAAAAGGTCGCTGTGCCGGAGAAGTGCTCTGCGGCACAGATGGAAAACTGGAAGAAACTGTGCCGGAGAAGGTATGAAAAAGTACAAAGATAGGGGAGAGTGCTTCGATGGACTATATCAGAGTTACCAAAGAAAACATCGACAGGGAACACATCTGTTGTGCCATGTCCGGCAAACAGAGCCTTGCCAAGAAAGAATGGCTCAAGCAGCGCTTTGAGGAGGGACTTGTTTTTTACCGCAGTGCAGAGCGCGGCAAATGCTTTATCGAGTACATCCCGGCAGAAAACGCATGGATACCCATTGATGCAGCAGGTTGGCTTTATATCAACTGTCTGTGGGTCTCCGGTTCCTTGAAAGGTCACGGCTATTCCAGCGATCTGCTGGAAGAATGCCTTCGGGATGCCAAGGCGCAGGGCAAAAACGGCGTTTGCATCCTGTGTGCAGAGGGGCGCAAACGGGAGTTTCTCGCTGACCCAAAGTTTTTGACCCATAAGGGCTTCAAGGTTTCGGACACCTCCGATTGCGGCATCAACCTCATGTACCTGCCCCTTGCAGAGAGTGCCCAATCGCCAAAATTCAAGGCCTGCGCCAAGCATCCCAAGGTGGAGGAAAACGGCTTTGTCCTCTACTATACCGACCAGTGCCCCTACACCTATTATTGGGTGCCAAAGGTGCAGGAGGCTGCAAAGGAACATGGAATCCCGTTCAAAACCATCCACATCACAGAGAAAGAGACGGCACAAAATGTGCCCGCACCAGTCACAACATACGCATTGTTCCGGGATGGGAAGTTTGTGACCCAGAGCATCCAGTCGGACAAGAAATTTTTGAAATTGGCGGCAGAATAATTGAATCAGGTCAGACGCTCAGACGCAGTGCAGCCCATAGAATTGGGGTGCGCTGCGTTTTTTGGAGGATTTTATATGGAAGAAATTGTTGTATATGTTCACGGAAAGGACGGTTCGGCACAAGAGGCCGAGCATTATAAAGCCCTATTCCCTAATTGTGAGGTAATTGGTTTCGACTACCACGCACAATCTCCATGGGAAGCCACGGAGGAATTTTCCGGATTTTTTACGGCAGTGCGGAAACGCTGCGGGAAGCTCACACTGGTGGCAAATAGCATTGGTGCGTTTTTATCTTTGTCCTCGTTGAATGAGAAATTGGTGGATACCGCTTATTTTATTTCTCCAGTAGTCGATATGGAGCAACTGATTTGCAACATGATGCAATGGGCTGACGTCTCCGAAGCAGAACTTGCAGAGAAACTGGAAATTTCCACAACATTTGGAGAAACGCTGTCGTGGAAATATCTCTGCTATGTCCGAGAGCATCCGGTTTCATGGAAAATCCCTACCCGCATCTTGTATGGGGAAAAGGATGCTCTGACCTCCATGGAAACCATAAAAGCCTTTGCGGAAAAGAACAACGCAGAGCTGACCGTTATGCCGGGCGGAGAGCACTGGTTTCATACGAAGGAGCAGATGCAATTTTTAGATAACTGGATAAAGAATAGGAGACCCTGCAATGAAACAGAAAATAAGGACGGCTTCGATTCTCCTGCTTATAGTTCTGGGAACCGGGCTGGTGCTGATGGCTTGCGGCACCAAAAGTCTTGCTGACAGCAGCACAGGAGGCTCGGATCCTTACGGACTGAATGTTGAAAGCATGACAGGAACAGACAACTGCCAGATGAAACTGCAGGAGAGTGAAGTACTGCTATCCGTGCCCATCTACCGGTGGCTGCGAAAGCAAGGCGTTGCCCGTTTTTCGGCTTTGTAATGGCAGCATTATAGGAGCTCCGATGTGCGATATTGCGCCAGCTTCCCATTATGGGAGGCTGGTATTTTTGCGCTTTTGCTGTATCAACCTACGATGGTGCAGAAATTTCCACTCAAAAGGGGCATAAAAGCGATGCGCTTGCCCTGCTTGCTGGTACAATGTCATCGATGAAACAAAAATAGTTTCATCAAAGACGGTTATATGGTTGTGCCGATTTCCAAAACATAGTAATATTGAAGTACTAACTGGGGCTGAAAGTGGCAAAACTGCTTGCTTGGTTTCCATTCAGGAATTACTAACAGCGTAGACCGTCCGTTCGCTTCGTAAAAGATTCAATGTTTTGATTGGTTGGGTCGGCACAACCGTTACCCGTGTCAACAACGCGCCTGTTATTTTTGCGAAGAAGCGAAACTGCCCTGAAAGGAGAGTTGTACCGTGCCTCGATTGACAGAGAAGTTTTCAGCGACTTCTCTTGCATTGTGTGTTTTTTCCAATGCCTGAATCAGAAGTTTTCTTGCTTCATTGTGCAACATTTGAATCGCCTCTTTGACTCAATCTTACACCTTTTGTCAAGTTGTAACTTTATTTGATCGGACTGCTATAGATAGACTGACAACAATCTTGCAAATTTTACTAAGGGAGATTTCAATACTAATGAAAAGGTACAGATAATTTGATTTGCAAAGGTTACATAATACAACATATAACTAAAATTAACAGTCCCTGAGTCGATAACAATTGGAAATTTGAAAAATTCGATGCGCGAACATAGAGACCTTGTATGCAACTGCTGCTCAATGCAAATATCAATCACGGCTCCCGCAAAACCTTGTACAATATGCACAAGGTCGTCAAATGACAAGTGTATTAAATGCCAATGGACAGATTGTTGATAGCATGATATGATATAGAGGGTGAATGGTCAGCGAGAGAATATGTTGACTTTATTTACACACAAAAAGAGTCTTGATGAAATTTACCGCGAAGTTGAAACCGATTTGAAAAAAGGTTCTTTTAAGGGCCCCAAATACGAAAAAATAGACATAATGGTTTATGGTGCTGGTGATCAAGAAGCGAATGAGGCGAACAAGGCGGACGAGAATTAGTTGTATAGGTGACTAGTAATATACAAGAAAGGAGGCATCTTGCTGTTGTAAGATGCCTCTGTTTTTATATAATGAAAGTCGTTCATACAGGAGGGAAAAATGTACGAACCAATTGTAGATAAATTTAAATATGTTCCAGAAAGTGCATTAATTGAATTGTGCTTTAAATGCAATCTAAATTGCAAACACTGCGGCTCGAGTTTGAATGCATATAAAAAGAGCAGGAAAGGTGAACCACTAAGTCTTACAGAATTTTATTCCGCAATTGATGATTTAAAAGGCTTGGGAGGAAAACGAATAGGTCTTGTCGGAGGTGAGCCTCTACTATATGAAAATTGGGAAGAGGTGGCAAAATATGCAAGCGACCGCAATTTTTATGTTTCAATGATATCGAATGGGATGATTATTGATGATGAAATGGCGCATAAAATTAAAAAATGTGGAATAGCTTTAGTGGCTTTAAGCTTGGATGGGCCAGAAACATACCATAACGAGTTAAGGGGAAGTCAAATGGCATTTAAAAATGTACTAAAAGCCATAGCATCATTGAAAAAAGAAGGCGTGCAAGTCAACATAATTACAACAATTATGAAAGGAAATCTTCCGCTTCTGCCAGAAATCGAAAAAACAATATCAACAAAAGGGGTGTCGTTCTGGCAGCTGCAACTCGGTATACCAATGGGCAAGCTAAGTGAGCATATGGAGTTTGTAATTGAGCCGAATCAACTTCTTGATGTCAAAAAGTTTATTCTTGAGGCCAAACAACGAAACCAAATACAACTTACAATTGCTGACTCTATCGGTTATTGCTCTCAGGATGAATTGATTATGAGAAACAACTCAAGTACAAATGGTGAAAGAGTATATTTAGGATGCATGGCCGGATGTAAAGCGGTTGCAATAGAATCAAATGGTGACGTAAAAGGATGCTTGTCGCTTCAAAACGAACGTTTTATTGAGGGGAATATACGAGAACGTTCTTTAAAGGATATCTGGACAGATAAAAAAAGCTTTAATTATAATAGGAACTTTAATTCGGAAAGTCTTGGCGGATATTGTTCAAAATGTGTATATGCCAACATATGCAGAGGAGGATGCACATCATTAGCATACAATACATCAGGCCACATTAATAATAACAATTATTGTATGCATATTATGGAGCAAAGATGGTGATTAAAGTATGAAGGCTTCATTGGTTTCACTCCCAATGGCGGATTACTGTATGCCGCCATTGGGCATTTCTTCAATTAAAGGGTATTTGAAGGAACATGGAATAATAAACGTTAAGTGTTATGATCTTAATTTGGAGTTTTTTTACTATGCAGTAAATACCAAACAATTGAGGCGCAGCATTCAATATGATGAAAATCGTTTGTTCTTTTCTGGCGAAGAATTGACTGATAGCTATAGACAATTGCTTCTCGAGTGCTTACTAAATGGAGAGTACTTATGTTCGCATATAGATGAAGCGATTTCTGCTTTAAAAAAGGAAGAAACCTATTACAAATATTCAAAATATGAAATTTATTCATCCATCATCGAACGTTCACTGAAGTTGTTTGGATCAAGATTTTATCCTACATCGATTTCTTCTGCTGTAATATTATTTCAGAAAGGTGAAGATTGTTCCGATGCTATAAAGTCATATATTAACTATCGCGAGCAGAACCCGCTGATTGAATTTTATCATAGTATATTGCCTTTAATTATTCAAGACGATACACAATATGTTGGAATATCTGTAAATTATTCTGGTCAAATTATCCCTGCAATTACTTTGGCAGCATTAATAAAGAAAGCCTTTTCTCGTGTGAAAATAATTTTTGGCGGTTCGCTGTTTCCAGCATATGCAAATAAAATAAGCGCATTAAATATCTTTGCTGAATATTCTGATGCATTGATAATTTATGCCGGTGAGTATCCATGGAATAATATAATAGAATACGACACCCTAGATTATATTCCTGGGTGTATGCGTAGTAATGGGCATTCATTCATCCATAACAATCTTCCCCTTCCACAAATCAAAAGGGCTCTGCCGGACTTTTCTGATTATTCATTGCAAAGATATCTCGTTCCTCATAATATATTACCATACGCCATGTCAATTGGCTGTTATTGGGGAAAGTGCAGCTTTTGTGGATATCAATCTTACAAAGATATATGTGTAAAAAGATACGCACAAAATGATATCGATTTAGGTAATTATGTTTTTGATGATTTGTACAGGCTTTATAAAATTTATGGTGTAGAAAATTTTTATTTTGTCGATGAAGCCATGACAGCTTGGATTGGAAAAATTATCGCAAAGAGAATATATGAAAGCGGATTGTCGTTTCATTGGTACTCCGAATTCCGTTTTGATTCTTTTCTCAATTATTCATATTTGAGTGAAATTAAAAAGGGCGGTTGCTCTTTGATGTTTTTTGGCCTCGAATCGGGCAGTGACAAAATCCTAGGCAAAATGCAAAAAGGGACAAACAAAGAACGCATATCACAGATTTTTGATTATTGCAGAGAGCTTAAAATCAAAACTATGCCAATGTTCTTTTTTGGGTTTCCTGGCGAAACTTATGCGGATGCAATTGAAACCATAGAATTATTGCAAAAATATAGTGACTCAATCCAACATATTGCAATGGGTACTTTTGTGTTGCTTAAAAACATTCCTGTATATCAAGATGCAAATTTGTTTGGAGTAAAGATAATTCATCGAAACGGAGAATTGTGCCTATATGATAATTATAGTGTTTCCAATGGAATAACTCCATTACAGGCCCATGATATAACTGACTATGTATACAGAGATAAAAATCTGAAAAGATACTTTGACTATGAGTTGTTATCCAGGAATCATCTTTTGTTTCTGCCATTGCGGAGAAACGATAATGAACCATGTGACATTGTAGAAGATGCACTTTATTCAATGAATCCATCTTGTAATATTTTTCATGGTAAATTCATTCTGGGTACCGGCGAAATATCTGACAGAGTGTTTAACTATCTCGTTGATGCATCGAAAAACTCGTTTTATACGCTTTCGGATGAAATGTCTGAATTTTTTGAGAAAAATCATTATTTCAAAAAATCGGATTTTGACATTCAGGATTTTAGTGTAGAGATTTTTCGCTATTTTATTAATGAAGGTGTAATAGTCATACATGAAGACAATTAACCATCACAGACGCGGCTTTTTGGGATGCACATTCAAAGCTGAAAAACAAAATGTAAAAGTAAAGGAGGTTTATTTGAATGCCTCTTTCTTCAAGCAAGAAGATACAATTTATTCTATCCAAAACGAACCGATAGAATCGATGTATCAATTGGAAGCAATAATAAAAAAGTACCATGCGGGGGATTCGCTGGATATTACTGTGGTTAGAAACGAAAAGTACATCTCACATAATTGCATCTTATACGAATATCCTCGTGAATCTTCAAGTCTTTTTGACATTGAATATGATTCATTTATATACAAAAATTTGTTTATAGAACTTCTGATTACAAAACCTAACGATAATGATTTTGTCCTTTTTTTATTGCAAGGCATTGATTGCTCAACAATTGATACTCCATTATTGAGTAAAAACACGTATCGAGATTTAATGTATAGCTTGAGCAATTTTGGGATTCCTACGGTAAGGGTCGAACTATTTGGGAACGGTGATAGTGACGGATATAAATGTGGTAAATATGGTTTCAACGACATAATTGACTTATACGACGCTGCCATGCATCATGTTGTTGCCTCTGGGAAAAAACTGATTCTTTTTGGATACAGCATTGGTGCTCTAATGGTTCCGTCTTTAGTTAATCGAAATAGAGAGAGCGTATTGGCTGCAATTATTTTTGATACAATGATTTTTGGCCCGAAGGATTACTTTGTCAAAAATAAAATTCGGCAAGATATATTAAGGGGAATACCAAAAGACAAAATAATGTATAATGCGCGGACATTTGATTCCTTTATTGAAATTGTTCTTGATGGAAAGCACTCCATTAATGATATCGTGAAGCAAAATCCTCAGTATAGTACATATGTTGAACATGGACTATTTGCAGGGCATGATACAAATTATTACCATGAGCTGTCTGAAATTGATTTCTTAAGTGGATGCAAAAGCATCTCTTTGCCATTACTTTTGCTTATAGGAAGTCGAGATTGCGCAATCGACTTTAAACAACATCTGTTTTTTTTCGATTCAATTAGTTCTACTGAAAGTGATATAATTCATAAGGAAGTCTTTAGCATTGATCATTCCTTTCGTAATGAAACTGGTTCAATTGATTCCGAATGTATTAAATGCATTTGTGATTTTATATTTGAGATTGTGATGAAGCACATCCCATTTGATGGCGGAAGGGCATAATAGTTATGAATATCAATTCGTCTTATAGGAAAGTTTGGTTTGCAAGATTGATTTCCATTTTGGGGACAGGATTAACGTCATTTGGGGTAAGTGTCTGGGTTTACACGGTCACAGGAAAAGCGACCCCAATGGTTTTGATTCTCCTTTTCTCTATATTACCAGCGATATTTTTAGCACCTTTCAGTGGTTATTTATGTGACAAATACAATCGTAAGGCTATCATTATTTGCGCCGACTCCATTGCCGCTTTGATAAGTGTGTTTATCTATATTTGCGTCAGTTATTATGAATTCAATTATTTTGTTCTTTGTGTTTTTACCTTTCTTGATTCTTGTGCAAATTTCTTTGATAATAATGCATATCAAGCATCAATTACAACTTTGGTTTCTCCTGATGAAGTAAAAACTGCTAACGGCATGAGTCAGATTATTGATTCATTGGATAGTATTGCTTCCCCGATTGTTGCCGGAATGCTCTATCCATTAATTGGACTAAATGGGATTATAATAATTGATTTAATAAGCTATCTTGTTTCTTTAGTAATTCTTGTTACGATAGATTCAAGCAAGTTTTCAATGGACAACGAAAATCAGAAGAAACGAAATACAAAAAGAGAAATTTTGCTTGGATTCAAATTTATTTTTTCTCAAGGAAGTTTACGTGTACTTTTGATTTACTTTACTATTTTAAACTTTACGTTTAATCTCGCAACCTCATTAATAGAGCCTTTCGGCTTGACACTTGGGAATACATTTGACCTAGGCATTATTAAGGCTTGTGGTGGATTCGGGATTTTATGCGGAAGTTTGGTTGTTACATTTTCAAAGAAAATACATTTTACTTATAAAACGATCGTTATTGGTGGCTTGGTTGCTGGCATAGCTTTGCAACTTATGGGGTTCACACATATTACTTGCATTGTTGCAATCGGAAGATTTTCCTTTTCATTTGTTACGCCAATTTTGAATACGGTTGCCGGCACATTGTGGATGCAGGAAACACCACGGATTCTTCAGGGGCGTGTGTTTGCATCGCGTTCCATGATTGCAAGGTGTTTTGTTCCTTTGTCATACGTTGTCGTAGGCCCGCTTGTTGACATTGTTTTACCGAAGCTGTTGCAATCAAATCTTGGACTTATTATTAATGTAGTCGGCACTCAAGCACTTGAATACCGTCTCGTTTTTTGTGGAGCGGGGGTTTTGTGCGTTTTAATAACTTGCTGTGTTGCAGCAAATACAAATTTCAGAAAACTTTAACTTTTCCGCATCAAATTGTTTTATCAATGTTGTAAGAATTGTTATTAATATGCTTCAATTTTTTGTATGTTCTTTTCGCTATGCTATAGTCTTGGGGGATTCAAAATCTTTTGTCTGTTTGCGATGTTTGCACTTGTAAACATCAAATATAAAAGAAAGCCGGCCGAGAACGAAATCAACGTATACTCGGCCTGTTTGTGGTTCATAACTCTATTTCATTGCGTTTGGGTATTTGCCTCGGCGGATCTTCAGCCATTGCTTGACGATTGCGTTTTTCTTCCTGAACAGACTGCGGCGGTTCGGCTCTTTCATTGAGAACTTTTTCAACATCACGCCTGCCATGAAGCATTGTAGCAGGAGTAAACTGTTCTCCATACGCCTTTTGCAGTTGCTGAACAGCGTTCTATTCTTTCTCGTTGCGAATAGCCAGCCTTGCTTCATATAACTCTCCTGCGTCCAAATCTTTTGCCTGTTCCTGTAAGTCGGCAAAAGCGTTTTTTGCATCATCCAGCGCATAAGAATACTTTGCCTCGCTGACTTCGAGCTTTTCAAGCATCGTCTCTGCGGCAGTACACCTTTTCTTGACTTCGGCGGTATCCCTACTTTCTTCACAGTCAAGATACATGAGGATTATTGCCCGCTCCGAGCGCAAATCTTCGAGCTGTTCCGTCAAATCCTCGATGCGGCTGGTCAGCTCACGATGCTTCAAAACATTAAGAATTGGCGTTGCCTTTTTCTCGGCCTGTAACTCTTTCCGCGTTTTGATAGCAGCCTTGATTTGCTTTGTCAAAACATCGTATTTTTCAAGCTCAGGCTTGGCAGCTTCAAGATACGATGTCTCCAAAATGATAACATCGGCAGTCGTGGTGCTATCGTTACGGTTGTGGTAAATGGACAGAATGTCCGTTTGCTGCTAAGCAGAATCGTTTTGAAATTTCGTTACGGCTCTACCATGTGTCTTTTTTGATCGCATGATTTATCCGTAACGCTCTGGCGGTAGGATTTCTGACGGCAGGCATTACTACAATAGACAGCATCTTTGCGTTTAGGCGTAAATGTTTTGCCACAACACCTGCAAACAAGGCCGGTGCGCTGTGCAAGCCGCTTCTGTCGCTGGCGTTTCCAGTTGCCAAGTTTTCCGCACGTGTAGTAGTCACAATATTTTTTCGATTTGACAATTGTATAAAACGTTTTTCCGCAGCCCTTACAGATGATTTTTCGCACAGGGTACATATACTCATGTGCATTATGTTTTGCCTGTTGCTCGTCGTACCGTGCTTTTATGGCTGCGAATTCTGTGGAAATGGAGGATGCAGTGGGAAGTACAACATAGATTGACTTCACTTGCAATGTGGAATGACGCGACAAGAATTATTTACATGGATACACCAGCAGTACGGCACAGAGCCGGAATATCCCAGGCATGACTGGAATGCTGTGTTGCGGCACAACGACAATAATAAATGGTATGGTGTAGTTCTGGAAGTATCAGCTGA
>ENA-UOJF01001474-UOJF01001474.1-human-gut-metagenome-genome-assembly--contig:-P74-NODE-1474-length-15796-cov-8.058383_pt1 | contig 15796 bp, 14 predicted proteins | sample MGYA00242344_ERZ723891 | MGnify/ENA metagenome assembly ERZ723891 | reverse complement strand
TCTTGCCGATACGGTCACCGGCTTTAACGATCGGAATCGGCACACGATGCGGCGGGTTAGCCACTTCGTAAATGTCAGCCATGCCATCCAATGCTACCGGCTGGGTAGTATTGACTTCGATGATGACTTTTTTACCCTGGGATACGAATACGGGAGAGTTGCCGATAGCGGTAGTAGTTACGATACCAATTTCGCCGTCTCTCTTAACGATTTTACAGGCTTCAATGACCGCAAAATCCGGACCGGTTACATGTTCTCCCTTAACGTTGGTGAAGAAACCTTCACGGATCTGCTGTGCCACATGGCTCAGGTGCAAGTCGAAATAGTTGATCTGGCCGGCATTGATTGCTTTTCTCAGTGTACCGTTAGTCTGGTAGGGCATACGGTTTCTGATCCCGTTCACTTCTACCAGTTCGCCATCAATCTGGGAACCTGTGGAAGCGCCCGTCCAGATATCTACCTGGAACGGCGTTTGCTTCATGCGTTCAGCCAGTTCATGCATCGTGATTTTCGGATAGCCGCACGGTGTAAATCCGCTGATTCCCAGGATATCCCCCGGCTGGATCATGGCTGCTGCCGCTTTGCCGTCGCACACTTTGTCCAGCAGTTCTTTAGGCTCGATACGGCTAAGGAATTCACTGTCGTTGATGTCGATCATTACTATCATCCTCCCAAAATAAATAAAATATAAAAGCCCGCGGTGACGATTCGTTATTTTTCTCAGTCCGCAGAACCTTTAGCCCGGTAGTCCTCCCTCCAAACTTCATCAAAGCAGCTCGGAATGAAGGCGCTGTAAAGCAACCCTCCGTGGCTCATTACCTTGTTTATTATAGCATACTTTTACGGATAAAATCCCATAAAGAGCGTTTATCCTTTCTCAAAATTCCCTAACAGGGATTATAAATTTTTCCTATTGGACAAATACATTTTTATATGTACTTGGATCCGCATAATTGATTTACCCTGCCGCACCCCGTCTTTCTTCTGAAACACAAAGCGCAGACAACGCCCAGAAGCAGCAGGAAACCGGGCAGCTGAAAAGCGCATAATCCCCAATCCCGTCTATAGCTGCCGACAAAACAAGAAGCATGCCCGATAATCCAAAAAGTTTCATAGTCCCTTTCCCTCTGCGCCAAATCCGCCATGACACCACCCCTTGCCCGAAAAAGAAAAGGAAGTAAAAAATGCCGCCGGGAATGCCCACTTCCGCAGGAATATGGAGGTACATATCATGGGCGTGGAAAATAACGACATCCGCGTCCTCTATAAAAAAGTTGTATTCCGGATAAGCCAGCCAGTAATTCCCCCAGCCGACCCCAAGCAGAGGATGTTCCTCAATCATGGCTATCGTACTTTCCCACAAAGCCAGGCGAAGTGAAAGCGATGTATCCTCGCCGGAAAAAAGAGAAATAAAACGCTCCGCCACCTGTCCATGGTAAAAGAATAGAATAAAGGGCACCGCCAGGAACACCAGACCGAACCGCTTATTATAAAAAAACGTAAGGCCGAGAACTATTCCTGCCAGACTGAGCCATGCTCCCCGGGAATAGGTCAGCGCCAGGCATACAGAAAGGACAAAAAGAAATACGGCAAGCAGTATTTTTCTTTTATTATTTCTTTCACCCAGGGCGAACGGCGCAAACACACTGATAAGCATCAAGAGATAGGCGCCGAAAAGGTTCGGGTTTTCCAAGGTGGAAAACATGCGCCGTTTCAAAAGAGGAAACCGTTCGGGATCCACCCAGCCCCCCGCATCCAGGCCCCTTGCCATGCATCCCGCATCAGCATACTGTATAAATCCCCAGATGACAACGCAGACGGCGCTCGCAAAAAAGACAAAAAGCGCTTTCTTCTTTTCCTTCTTTTCTGCAAGGTATGTTGAAACAAGCACATAAAGAAACGCATACGCCAGAGGCAGAAAGCACCAGTTAAAAATGGAAAAAAATTTGTCCGGCGCATCAAACACAGATAAAAAAGAACAAATTAAAAAGCACCCGCCAAACCATCCCCACTTGCCGCCATAATTGACCTTCCGCTTCGTAAGGAATATGTCCCCCATAGAAAGCAATGCCGCCGGAACAAGGACAAAGTAAAAAAGCCAGGAGCTTAGAGGCAGGAGAAATATCGTCAGATAAAGACAGATAAGAATATTCCGTTCACTGCAAATCCGTCTCCCCATCACCATGAGCCTCCTCCTCTTATTTCACTGTTTATAGAAATCATGAAAATACTCTTACCGGCTGTCAGGTGATCAAAAACGATCTGCCGGCTTCTATTCCTGCGATCCACTTCCGCTGCCGTGCACCCTTGCGGGATGATAGAGTCTCCACCCGAAAAAGATCGCGCAGACACGGAGAAGAAGAACCGCGCCAAATCCGCCCCATGACGCATATACAATCCCCGTGAGCGGATACAGGACGCATATGACGATGCCTCCGACAACCGAAGCCATGGCATACACATCTTCATACAACACCACCGGGACTTTCTGCGCCAGCACGTCACGAAGAATACCGCCTCCCACCGCCGTAATGAGCCCGAGCAGAACGGGAAGCACATACCGGTAGCCGGGATAACTGTCGATCGCCGTCATCGCACCGGTCACCGTGAAAGCGGCAAGACCTGCCGTATCGGAAACACGATAAGCAAAAAGGACAAGTTTCCGTCCCCGGTGGGGTATATGGAAATGCCGGAAACCGATGCACACCGCTGCCGCCGTCATGAGGGCAAATATGATCCCATCCGGCCCGCGCAGGGCAAAAGGCGGAAATATACCCGCCAGCACATCGCGGAGAATACCGCCTCCCACTGCCGTCACCACAGACAAGAGCGCAATGCCGAAAACATCCATTCCCCTTGCCAGTCCTACAGCCGCTCCGGAAAAAGCAAATGCCACAGTCCCCAGTATTTCAAAAACCGCCCACGTTAAAGACATACCGCACCCTTTCGTATTACATCTGCAGCACGGAAGCAATCAGGCGGATCGTCGTTCCCGTATAAAACTGCGCCAGCGGATTAATAATCCGTCCTATCATGCCGCTGAAAACCAGGAACAGTAAAAGAAGGAAACTGTAACGGTAACTGAAATTGTGGAATGCAAAAGCCAATTTGCCGGGAAGCACCATTTCCAAAATTTTGGAGCCGTCCAGCGGCGGCACAGGAATCAGATTAAAAAACGCGAACCACACATTATACAGCATAATCCAATAAAGAAATAAATACCCCGGCTGCCCCGCCGTTAAAAGCCCGAGCTTCATCATCAGCAGCATAATGCACTCCGCCAGAAAACAAATAAGCAGATTCATCCCCGGCCCGGCAAAAGAAACCTTCATCACGCCGCTTCTGAAATTCTTATAATAATTCGGATTGATCTCAACCGGTTTTGCCCAGCCGAAACCGCAGATCACAAGAAGCATAAGCCCCACCATATCCAAGTGAACCAGAGGATTCGCCGTAAGCCGCCCCTGCATGGACGGCGTGGGATCCCCCAGACTGTCCGATACATACGCATGGGCATATTCATGAAGCGCCATGGCAATCAAAAGCGCCGGCGCACGGTAAATCAAAGTACTCCAATCAAGAAAATCAGACATAAGACTCCTTTATGAAATCAATTTCAACAAACTGCTGTTTTAAATATCTGCCGCGGTCTTATTTCAAAACGGCCCTTCGGCCGACTGAAATTCAATGTGATTATTATAACCTGATTTCAAAATAGTATACAAGGCGGACTGACCGCTTCATTTTCCACCTTGCTGCACAAAAATGGCAGCAGACACAAAAAAAGAGACCCGCACAGGCCTCTTCTGTCTTCCTATCTGCCTCCAAAAACTCTCTGAAACAATGTAAGGCGGCGGCGTTTCGATTTCTCCGCCCATTCAGCGGAATCCAGCTCCGCCTGTTCCATCCGATACTCTCGATACGCACGGTACACGTCCATATCCAAAAGCACCACGCCCACCTGGCAGTAGGGATAAGCACGCTGAAGAGCGCATTCATCAGAGGCCGCCGGAAACTCGATTCCCTTTTCTTCCAGTTCCATAAGAGCCATACCGAGAGCTTCCCGCGCTTTCCGCGCAGCCTCCGCCATAGATTCCGCTTTCACGGCACACCCTGTCAAATCAGGAAACACCGCGCGGAATTCATTCTTTTTTCTATCCAAGGTAAAAATGGCCGGATAAAAATACTTCATCAGATTCCTCTTTTCACCCACCTGCACCATTGCGTAAACATTTTCTTATTATTTTGTTTTATTGTAATACATTTTATTGCCTGCTGCCAATAGCAAATCTTAAAAAAATTGATTATTTTCTCCAAATTTTACTAAAAATCTAAAATATTTCATCAAAAATCTGAAAAACTTTGTGTGCAAAACAGGAATTTCTCTTCTATTCCTTATAAAAAAAGCCGCATGTAAAAACGCGCCCGCCGAAGCATGACGCGTTTCGTGTAAAAATCAAATCAGAATTTGTAACGGGCCCCAACCATCCATGCACGTCCCGGCTGTGGAGCAGCCCCCAAACCGTTATATTCAGAATAGGCATTTTCATAAGACTCATTCGTCAGATTCGTTACAGACAAGTATAAGTTTATATTTTTCCTTAATTCATAGTTCATATTCCAATCCAGTACAAGGAATTGATTATCAGTATAAGCAGTTGTATCCATTCCCGTATACCAATTGACCAATAATCCGGAATAGAATTTATTGTTCTCATAAGACAAATTCATCGTAAAATGGTTTGCCGGACGAAGCTTGTTGATTTGCGTGTTTACATTACTCAATTCACCAAGCCCTACATCTGTGTATTGAACACCATCCTTCGCACGGTAAGTATCTTTAAAATGCGTATAAGCAAGCCCTAAATTCCAATGGTCATTAAACTTGTGATCCACGGTAATATTAAAAGACTGTTTATCTTCTTTTGCATTTACATAACGTGTCAGTCTATGTCCCGGAATGGAAGGATCATCAACAGAATACTGGGTAATCGCATTAGACATCTTTGTCCAGTCATAATGAACTGTGACCTCGGTATTTGGGCCAATTCCCTTTCTCAAACCAATTGTCCAGACATCGCCTTTCTCATCTTTCAAAGCTCCGCCGCCATAAGCATCGGTAGCATAGTCTTTTCCTTTGATTGGGCGATAAATCTTCGTCCATCCTGCATAAGCACTGAAATCATCAGAAAACATGTATTCCGTATTGATTACAGGAGTAAATGTGCTGACATCTCCACGATGTTTAGAATCAACATAAACGACATTGCCGGAACCATCTTTTACGATTTTCCCTGAAGAATCACGCTTAGCCTGACGTGTCCCGCTAAATGAATTATAGTGGGAATAGCGCAGTGCAGGAGTAACATCCCACTTATCATTGACATGAATCTTATCCTGCACATACCCTGTCAAAGTATTTCTTCTATACTCTGTATTTTCTACAGGACCGTAGTCATTCAGCAATTTCATAACAGACTTGTCATAAGTAACAGAACCTAAAACATCATGTCTGCCAAAGGACTTGCCTAACTGCAGCTGAATACCATGATTTTTCTCCACTTCTTTATCTGTCAGATCATCCCATCCGGCAGGATGATAATTTTTGATAAAATTTGACCATGCAGCGCTGCCGGGAAACGGCACATAGGATCCATCATCCAAAATCCAGGACGGATAACGATCAATGCCCCAATAATCATGGTGCTGGCTATACACACGGACAAAGCTGTCCATGCCATTATCTTTTTTAAAAGTATAAACTACATCAATATCATTGCTCTTATATGCATTGTAGGAACCGGAAAGTGCATCTAATGAAAACAGATTTCTATATCCCGGATTATCAGTATTACCAAATCCCCCCGGCCTCGTCGTTCTTTCAATAATACGGTTCCAATCAGCTTCATTCCAATATCTCCAGTCACGGGCTGTAATCGGATAGCCGTCTTTTCCATTTTTGTGGTTATACCAGATCTTCAGATTTTTATCTCCGCCCAGCTCTTTATCCAAACGGACATTGACGCTGTCTTCTTTATACGAAGTACCGTTGTATGTATGATTTTCACCGGTAATACCATCACGATACTTGCTGTCACCTGACATATTTCTGCTGGCAGAAATAAAATACCGCATTGGTTCTTTCTGATCAGTCGCACCGGATACATTCACACTATAAACATGATGTCCCCAAGATCCTGTAGATAAATCCAATGCCCCTGCCACATGATCGGTTCCTTTTCTTGTAATGATATTGATAACTCCACCTGTAGCATCAGCACCGTAGACAGATGCCCCCGGTCCTTTGATAACCTCAATTTTATCTACGTCTTCCATTCCTATTAACTGATTAAGATCGACCATAGTCCTGCCGCCAGCTGCATTACTATCACCAAATCTATAGCTGGCTGCATTATCCACACGGCGGCCATCTATGAGAACAATAACTCTTGAATCCCCATTGATAGCCATACTGTTATTGTAAGAATTATAACCATACTGACCGCCACGATAACCGGCATTTGTAAATGTCACACCGGGAACGCGTTTAATCGCCTCTGTTACATCTGTATAATGACGTTTTTCAATTTCTTCACGGGTGATAACTTTCACATCGCCGCCCGTACGGTAATAAGACTGTTCTGTAACCGTGTCCCCGAATTTATTCTTTGTCTTATCCGCTTCAACCACAACCGCATCTAATGTATACACATTCAAATTTTCATCAAATGCGGCATATGTGGAAATTCCGCCAAAACAGGCCGTCAACGCCAGCGTGGCGGCAAAAGCTGATTTCATACCTTTTTTCATGAATACTCTCTCCTCTGAGCTTTACCATCTTGAACCATTAATATAACTGAATGAATAATCTTCTTTCGTGGCCCAGTCTTTCCATTCCCCTGAGAAGGGCCCGAAATTAAACGTGACCTTTTTGCTTCCGTTGGCCGGTAATTTCAACATGGGCAGTCTTTTCGGATGCCCGATGAATTGAAATGTTTTCCCATCAGTTCCTGTAAAAGTAATCTGGAGAATCATTTCATCAAGCTTTGTAACCGTCAAGTCACTTCGTCTGTTATAAAATGTTCCCCGCACGCAAAGCTCTCCATGCTCCATCCAGACCTTTTCCGTACGCCAATCCAAGATCATCGTATCTGCCGAATGTTCCGCAGCAAAAGCCATATGAGACAAGCATAAAGACAAAATCAGAGCAGCGAAAGCCAAAAGCCATTTTCTCATAACTTCCTCCTTTCTTTAATCACTAACCATCTGTGAAAATCTTATATTCCATTTTCCTGCCGGCCTGACCTTGTTTCGACCGCAGGAAAATAAGGAATCTTCTTAAAAAACAGAATGCGTACCCCGCACAACAGGTATCCCCGCTTTCTTAAAAATAGCAGTGATCATCTCCACCTCTTTACAAAGAGTCTTACTTTCCCCGTCGCTGCAGCAGCAGATTCCCAAATGAACTGCGTCCGGATGTATTTCCAGAATCCTCTCGATTTTTTCATCAAGTCCTTTATCCTGCCGGGGAAAATGCCCGCACCCGCTGCACTTCATAAAGGCGGACACCTGCAATTCTTCATCTCCATATTCACGAAAACGATGGGTCCGCCCATTCAATGCAGAAAAACATCCCGCCCCGGTGCAGACGGTCTCCGCATGGGGACAGGTCAGCATAACAATCTTCTTCATAGGCGCATTCCTTCATATTCCCACTTTAAAAACAATATCAGCTTAAAAATTCATTTATTCCTGTCATCCGTAAACTTAATAATTCTTAAAATTATATCACATATTACTCATCATATGAATACTTTAAAGTAATCTTTTAGCAATAATTCATTCGCTTTTATCTCAGGCTCCTCTTTTCATGAAGTGAAGTTCCCGTTTCTTTTCTCCCTATTGCATAGCGCCGTCCCCTTTGCTATAATTTGGAAAGCATGGGGGTATAGCTCAGCTGGGAGAGCGTTTGAATGGCATTCAAAAGGTCAGCGGTTCGATCCCGCTTATCTCCACCACTCATTTAATCCACCACATCTGTTCGATGTGGTTCTTTTTATTCACTCTCCTCACCGCAATAAGTGACTCACTTGATTCCATGCGTCATTTCATTCCTTTGGAATCGGTTCCCTACTTAACCGGTTCGATCCCGCTTATCTCCACCACGTATTTAATCCACCACATCTGTCCGATGTGGTTCTTTTTATTCATTCCCCTCACCGCAATAAGTGACTCACTCGATTTCATGCGTCACTTTGTTCCTTTGAAATCGGTTCCCTACTTAACCGGTTTGATCTCAATCATCTATATCACAATAAAAAAGGTCACATCATTGCGATATGGCCTTTTGGTTTTATTAAATTTACTCACCCGGGTAAAATCAGAATTCGAATCGGGCGGAGAGCATGAATGTCCTCGGCATGGATAATCCGAAGGTGGTGGAACTCCCTCTTCCCATCCAGTAATCTTTATTTGCCACATTGTAGCACATGGCGCTTAAAGAAACGGGGATTCTCCCCAAACGTGTTTTGTAGTTCACACCCAGGTCAAAGGTGATGTAAGACGGGATTTTTGTTTTTCCTGACGACGCATTGGAATTATCAATATAGGCAGCGTCATTCCAAATGACTCTCCCTATGATTCCCAGGCTGTCGTTCGGTTCGTAAACGAGTCCCAGCACGCCGCTCCAGTCTGCCACGCCGTTAACGAAGCGGCCGTCGTTTTTCCCGCCCTGCGTTTTATCCCGCTTGGCGTCAATGTACATCAGCCCGCCGGTCACTGTCCATTTCGATGCCAATTTCCCATTCACTGTCCATTCCACACCTTTAAACTTGTCTCTTCCGTCAGCAGCGCGGCGGTACTTACCGCTTCCCACATCTATATCAATGATATTTTCCTGATCGATATAGAAATAGCTCAAAGTAGTGAGAAGTCCGCCGTATTTATACTTCACGCCGATTTCTTTCTGCCTGCTCACAGACGGCGCCAAAGTCTCCCCTTGGTTGATGTACTTGCTGTCATTGGAAACGACACCGCCCCTGGAAAGACTTTCCGTCTGTCCCGCGTAAAAAGAAAGATGATCGTTTGCTTTGTAGGTAATTCCGAAAGTCGGGAGCCAGTCATCATTCCGTATGAGCTGCCCTTTGATCTCATTTCTGAAATGTTCGTGTTTTCTGGAAACTGCCAAAAGGACATCCCATTTCCCGTAGGCAAGAGAATCGGCCAGTGTAATGCCTGTATTGATTTCCGACCAGGAAAGTTTTGCTTTCCGGAGCGAAGGGATATAGAAACTGTTTTTATAGGCTGTACCGTCATAAAGACTGCCTGTGATATTTCCTTTCACACTGTTATTCGTGTCATTCCAGTATCTGGCGCCTGAGCGGTCAAAGGCAAGGGATACATGATGTTCTACGGCGCCGGTATCGAACTTCCCTTTGATCCCTGTCTGGAAATAAGAGTTCGTCCCTATTTCATTCTGCGCATTGGATACATTGCTGCTCATGAAATTTCCTTTTTCGTCAAACTTCAGGGCAGAGCTGGAATTGTATTTATTTCCGCTTCTGCGGTTGACGCCCCAGTTCACGAACCATCTCCAGTTACCATTGAATTCTTTTTCGTGATTCACAGTAAGAAGCCAGCCGTGCATCCACTTCGTAGTACCGTCAAAATCATAATCCGTATTGGAATCCGGTGCGGAGGGAAGGACATCGGATCTGCCGCCATAGGTGAACCAGCGCTGCCCTTTATTCACACGGAGATCGAAGGACCCTGCAAAAATATTCGTAACGGATGTTTCCCCTTTGCGGTCAAGGTTGATGAAAATATTCTTTTCTTCTTTTTCCGCATGACGGAGCGCCAAATCGCCATCCATGTATTCGCCCATGACACGGACGCCCCATTCGCTATTAGCGCCTGTCCTGCGGCTTACGTCAATAAACTCGCCAAAGCTGCTTCTTCCCGAAAAAGTCTGCGTGTAGTTCAAAACAGGAGTCAATCCTGCTTTTTTCGTGACAATATTGATGGTTCCCGGAGCAGGCGTAGCGCCACTGTTGGTTCCATTATTCGACATGCTGACTCCATTGACGCCGGCATTCGGTCCCGAAGTAATATCCATTCTTTCGATGATGTGATTCGGCGGGCCGTTGAACTGGTAAAACAGGCTGGGGATCCCGTTCAGCATCATATGGTTTCCGTTCATATTAATTCCGCGCATGGAAAAGTCCGTATACATGGGAGACGATGTACTGGAACGGATAGAAGGGTTATTCTGGAGCACATTGGCCAGCGGCTGTGACGGATCGCTGAAAGTTTCCAGTGTCTTTTCAGTCATACTTATTTCGGAGTAAGGGATATCCATGACGCTTTTATTCCCTAAAATCCCTAATTTAGCCGTCTGATTCACAAGCCCGCCCGGAAGCGCCGCCACATTCCCTTCCCTGTCTGCCGTGCCGTTAACTTCGTCTATCTCGTACACGCCACCTGCGGTCACAATGCCAAGTGCTGATGAAACCAGCACAGAAAGCAGCGCTGCCGATAAAATTTTCTTTTTCATACGTTTCTCCTCTTTCATAATAAAAATAACGGTGCTAAAAATGTTTTTCCATGGCCTGTGATTTTAATTTTCACCCCCTTGATCCGACTTGGATCAAAATGTAAAAAATGCGGAAATCAATTCTTTTGTATACGGAGCCGCAGGACTGTGGAAGAGTCTCTCCGTTTCCTCCATTTCCACCAGTTTCCCCTGATTGAGTATTCCGATCCGGTGACAGCAGGCGCGAAGCAGGTCAAGGTCGTGGGAAATGAAAAGATAGGAAATATTTTCTTCTTCCTGCACCTCTTTCAGTATCCAGATGATCTGCGCCTGCACGGAAACATCCAGCATAGAAGTGGGTTCATCAAGAATCAGAAGCCCGGGTTTCAGGAGAAGAAGCCGCCCGAGGCATACGCGCTGCAGTTCTCCCCCGGAAAGCTGGTGGGGATAACGGTGCAAAAGTTCTTCCCTCAGCTGAAGGCGTTTCATCATTTCATGGATTTCTTTTCCATGGGAAATGTCCATTCCGTATATCCGCGCCGGTTCTTCCATAGATTCTCTGATTTTCATTCGCGGATTTAAGGAAGACGCAGGATTTTGGAAAAGCATATGCATTTGCCGCCGCCTGCGCCGGGCTTCCTTTGCGGATATTTTCGTCAGCCGCTTTCCCTGAAAAACGATATCTCCGCCGTCTTCACGAAGCAGGCCCATGACGACTCTTGACAGTGTGGATTTCCCTGCGCCGCTTGCCCCCGTAATGCCTACGGTTTCCCCTTTCTCTACACAGAAAGAGATATCATGAAGGATTTCTTTTTTCCGTTTGCGGATAAATCCCGTTTCTGCCCCGTAAGAAATATGTTCCACAGAAAGAAGGGTCATAAGCCGCCTCCTTTCCGGATACAGCGGACGCTATGACCTTCTGCAAGCGTAAGCATTTTCTGCTTTTCATCGCAGGAATTTTTTTCATACGCCGGGCAGCGGGATGCAAAAACACAGCCGCCGGGGAGACGGGAAAGATCAGGCGCGATACCGCGGATCGGCTGCATGCCCCTGTCGGGAGCTGCGGCAAACAGGCCTTTCGTATAGGGGTGCACCGTATTTGAAAAGATGTCTTTTGTCTTCCCATATTCAATAATCTCTCCCGCATACATAACCGCCATAAAATCGGAAAGACGCTCCGCTAACCGGAGATCGTGGGTGATGAGCAAAATGCCCACACCTTTTTCCCTCAGTTTCCTGAACGCGTCCGCCGCCTGCCGGCGGACAAAAGCATCGAGGCCTTTCGTCGGTTCATCAGCAATGAGCCATTCAGGACCGGGCAGTGTCATCATGGCTGTAAGCACTCTTTGCGCCATACCGCCGGACAGGCGGAAAGGATAAGTATCCCACACATGCTGGGCATCGGAAAGTCCGAATTCTTCCAGCTGCCGGATACCGTCCGCGGTTGTATCTTTCCCATTCCGGTAAAAATGCACCCCTTCCATCATCTGTTTTCCCACTTTCATCATGGGATCCATCGCTGTCACCGGATCTTGGGCAATCCACCCGATCCGTGCGCCGCGGACAGAATTCAATTCTTTTTCGGATAAAGAAAGAAGGTCTGTATTTCCAAATAAAATTTCCCCGGAAATACGGACAGATGATTCCAATAACCCCATAACCGCCGCGCCGAGGATAGATTTACCGCTTCCCGATTCCCCTACGACCGCCGTGATTTTCCCGCTTTTCAAGATTATATCCGCATCCCGTAGAACTTTTGCATCCCCCTTTGGCGAAGGGAAAGAAACAGACAGATTTTTAATTTGAATATCCACTTCTATCCCCTCCTTTCTTCCGGTGATTTTCTAATCTGCAGATTATCCCGCAAAGCGTCTCCCAGTAGATTAATCGATAGACAGAACAAGGTAATTCCCATGCCCGGAGCCAGTATCATCAAAGGATAAGAGCGGAAATAGGTCCGTGCGTCGCTGATCATGACCCCCCAGTCCGCTGTCGGCGGAGAAACACCGAGTCCCAGATAGGATAAAGCGGATGCCGACAAAAGAGAGGTTCCCGTTCGTAAGGTAAAGAGGACAATCAGGACAGGCAGCAAGTTGGGAAATATATATTTCCGCAGGATATACCGGTGCACGGCGCCGATGCTCCGTATCCCTTCCATGTATGTTTCTCCTTTGATACGGAGCACTTCATTACGGACGATACGGGAAAACCCCGTCCATGACGTCAATGTCAAAGCGATGATAATGCGGAAATCATTTTCAGGAAGAATGGCTGCAATGGCAATCATAAGGCTTGTCCCCGGAAGTCCCTGAAAAAGCGCCACAAGGCACTGTACGGATTTATCCGCCAATCCCCCGAAATACCCTGACACCATGCCCAAAGATAATCCGAGCGCCATGGTACAGAATGCGGAACAGAATGCAAAAGCCACGGAAGACCGGGCGCCATAAATGACCCGTGAAAGAATGTCTCTTCCCAGGGCGTCTGTTCCAAGCCAATGAGCCGCGGAACTGTGCTCCAGTATTTCTTCAGGCGATACGGCTGACGGGTCATATGGCGCGAGGAGCGACGCAAAAACGGCGCAGAGGATAACGGCGGATGCGATAAAAATGGCCGCTGTGTAAAGGAGCCTGACGGCACTCTTATTCCCTTTCATAGGTCGCCCCCTTTCCGCACCGACGGATTGAGCATGCCGCACAGGATATCCACGAGGTAATTAAATGTAAGGAAGACTGTGCCGCTTACAATAACATACCCCTGGATAACGGGATAGTCACGCCCCCATATGGCGGCCAGCACGTAACTGCCCAGTCCGGGAATGGAAAACATGTCCTCAATGATGACGGATCCTCCCAAGATAGCGCCGAAGAAAGTGCCCAGCATCGTAATGACGGGGACAAGAGCATTGGGCAGTACGTGTCTTTTCATGATAAAAGGCATGGGCAGCCCTTTCGCCCGTTCTGTCGTGATGAATTCCTTTCCTGCCACCTCCGTCATGGACGTCTGCTGAAGGCGCATGACAGCCGCCGATGTTCCCGCCGCAAGGACGAAAGAAGGCATGATCATCTGCATCATGCTCCCGTACCCGCCGGAAGGCAGGAGCCTCCACTCTTCAGAAAAAAGGAGCATGCATAAAATGGCCAGGAAGAAAGAAGGGACGGAAATAAAGAAAAGAGCACCTGCGCGAAGGACTATTTCCCCTGCGGTGTCTTTTTTCTCTGCAGCCCAGATTCCGGTGGGTATGCCGGTAACCAGTACCCAGCCGATGGCCCATACCGCGAGATGAAAAGTAATGGGAAACCGACGGAGTATTTCATCCAGTACAGGTTTCTGTGTAAGATAAGACACGCCCAAATCTCCGTGAAGCGCATTCATAAGCCACCGCCCATACTGGATCCATACCGGCTGATCCAGTCCCATAGCATGGCGCAGCGCATCCAGTTCTTCCGCTGTCGGTTCCGACGTGCCGTCCATGGTAAGCAGCGCCAGCGCGGGGTCGCCCGGAGACAAAACGCCTAAAAGAAAAGCAATCAGCGTAAGTCCTATGAGGAAAGGGATCAGCATGCAAAAGCGGCGGAGTGCATAGAGAATCAATTCTTTCATTCTTTCCCTGCTCCTTTCCGCCAATAGACTTTATCCAATGTAATTCCATAAACGGCTGCCTTGTAGCCGCCAAGCTCATGGCTGCAGACCGCTATATTTTGATCTTCCAAAAGAGGAACTACTGCCGGATCAGCCAGAAGCTCATCAAGTATTTCCGTATAGACAGTCCGCCGCTCATCCAAATCATAGACCGTCTTTAATGCTTCAAAACAGGCATCCACTTTCGGATTGTTGTAACTGATGCAGCTTGCTTTATTCGTAGCGCCCTTTGAATCGAAATATTCAAAAAGGAGCGATGTGGGATCCAGGTTGCCAAGTCCCCTCGTACCGATAGACAGATCGTAGTCCCCTTTAGCCATCATTTTCCGTGAAGTCATCCCATCCACCATGACAATCTCTGCATCCAGCCCCAAAGGTTTCAGCTCCGCCTGGATAAATTCGGAAATCGTCTTGTAAGGATACCGCGCCATTCCGTACTGGGGCAGAAGGAATTTGACCGTCTGTCTTTTATCCCCCAGCACCTCTTTTGCCAATTCCTTTGCTTTTACGGGATCAAAGACAGGCTTCTCCACACGGCCGAAAGGATTGGTGCTGTTCAGAAAACTCATGGTAGGCGTACCGAATCCGCGGAAATAGTATTTCACGATTTTTTCCCGATCCACCGCCAGGTTGACTGCTTTTCTCATGCGCACATCGCTGAAGGGAAAACGTCCTCCATTCAAAGTGAGGTAATGGGAAATCGTGGAATGGGCGGCGTTCACGGTAAAACGCCCGTCACGCTCCAATTCTTCTGCCATAATAGGCGCAAGTCCGCCCAGATCCAAAACGCCCTGTATTTCCCCCGACTTCATCGCCGAGTACCGGGCATCAGACGACGTGATGGTCCGAATTCTGATTTGTTTTGCTTTTGCCTTTTCTCCGTGGTACCCGTCAAAACGCTCAATCACAGCGTAGGCGTCGGGCACCCGCTCCTTGATCATAAAGGGGCCCGTCCCTTTTGCCATACCCGTCCAGTCCCCTGTGGCGGAATCAAAACACCGGGGGCTGAACATGGCGCTTCCCCAGCCCGCCATGCGGTAAATGAGCATGGGTACCGGCTTTTCAAAATACAGATGAAGCGTGTTTTTATCATCCGCTTCCGCCCGGAGAAGTCCGGGATAAATACGGTCTGCCAAAAAGCCGTAAAATGTAGACGGACGGTATCCCATATTCCGGTAACGGCGGAAATTTTCTATGGCCGCCGCAGCATTGAACAGCTCGCCGTCATGAAAACGGACACCTTCTTTTAAATGAAATATCCATTCCGTCTTATCCGCATTGCTTTCCCAGCTCTCCGCAAGAACAGGCATTTCATGGCCGTCATCGGAAATGCCCACGAGAGGTTCCCATGTTTTCAATATAATGGTGGCATAGTACGGATCTTTTTCCCCCTGTACCAGATCGCGCGCCGCGGCAAGGACGATTTCCCGCTCCCCTGTTTCTGTTTTATGCCCGCATCCCGTACATATTCCTGTCAGAAATAAGAAAATCAATCCGCACAGGAAGAGCCCTATCCTTCTCAAAGCGCCCTCCTTTCTCAGTCAAAACTCTTCTGCAGATAAAGAAAAGGGGCCGCCGCCTGCCCCTTCGCCTTATCATTTCTTAAAAATGCAGCTTCGCCGT
>ENA-UOJF01001466-UOJF01001466.1-human-gut-metagenome-genome-assembly--contig:-P74-NODE-1466-length-15861-cov-8.018917_pt1 | contig 15861 bp, 10 predicted proteins | sample MGYA00242344_ERZ723891 | MGnify/ENA metagenome assembly ERZ723891 | reverse complement strand
ATGCGGATCGTACGGATCGACTTTTAGAATTGAGGGAACGCTAGCGTTCCCTCAATTCTTGTGTTATACTCATCAAGTAGGCTTGCCTGCGTGTATTTAGAGAGGAATGGAGAAGCATATGTTATTCGGAAAAAAGAAAAATGAAACAGCAGAGGAAAGAGGAATCGGTTCCGCAATAGAGCTTGGTGAAAGAATAGAGATATTTGATTCATATGGCAGAAAGGCCAGTATGTTAAAGACGGACTGGGCAGAGAAGCTTCTGCCGGGTAGGTTAAAGGAATGCTGGGACAATGCGGATCGTCTGTACGCGGAGATCATCTTTAATGTAGATAATAATATGGCATACGAGGTTACAGAGGCGGCGGAGCATCTGGCTGAGCTGGAGCACGGGAAAGAGAGAGCAGCGATCGTGCTTTCCATTGTATACAGAAAGCAGGAGCGCTTTGAAAGTGCCAAAACAGTGCTGGAGGACTTCATACAGGAGCACGGCAGGTCGGGCGCGCTTCTTGTCAATCTTGCCAGAGTCTATGAAGCACAGGATGATATCAAGAAAGCACAAAATACCTTGTGGGAAGGGCTTACGCTTGATCCGAATCAGGATAACGGGCTTTCCTGGTGGCTGTTTACCCAGCGGGAAGATGGCGACAAGGAGAAGTATCTGCGCGCGCTGAAGGCAGCAGGACAGCTTCCGGGCGCATATCTGCCACAGCTTTATCAGGCACGTTTTTATCTGGAAGAAAATCAGGTCAGAGATGCCCTGAATATTTATAAAGAAGTACTGGCAGCAGATGCGGACAAGCGACAGGTTCTGCCGATGATCTCCGGAGATCTCGGTAAATTCAGTCTGCTCAAGGCAATGGTCACACTGATCGCGCCTGTGTATGATCTGGATGAGCATGATGCCAGAACCGGTCTGAACCTTGTGCAGGCATATCTGGGACTGGGCGAGCTGGAAGAGGGCGAAAAGCTGCTTGGCAGATTGTTCCGTCTGGAACGTGCAGATCTGAAGCAGCCGCTTTTGGAGATTTCAGCCCGTTTTGATAAAGAAAAGAGACAGAAGATTGTGGAACAGCAGCAGACCGCCGACAAAAAGGTGGAAATCCTTGGCATTGAGAAGCCGATCTTCTACTTTGGCATGAAAGAAGGTACTTTCCCGGAAGTAGACAAGACAGGAAAGAAAAAGATCGGTATTTTATCTTATACCAACAAGAAGGAATCTGTTGTGGAAAGACGCGCGGAAGCAGAAAACGAAGCAAGCAGACTGACAAAGAGCGTTCCGCTTTTTATCAGTGAAGCATTGTATTTCTATTCCGATTTTTCACCGATCGTATATATTCCGGTCATCAACCAGATTGGTGCGGTACTGCCCGGTACAGAATGGGATCAGGCATTTTTGGAAAGAATGGTTAAGCAGCATGACCTTGCTATGCTGATCACAGGTGATATCCAGGTTACAAAGGATAATAGAGGATATGCGATCCATACGAAGATCGTCCATGCGGATGGCAGCACCCATAAAGATGAGACGGTTCTGACAAAGGGAGAGGATATTATGAGCCTGCTCAGTCGTATGTATCTGCATGCCACCGGATCGGCTCTGCATGATGCAGCAGAATTAAGCGGCTTTTACCAGCTTCCGAAAGTAGAGCTTTCCATGCAGTATCTGACAGCACTTGCACAGTCCCTGACACAGACCATGGTACAGATGCGTACCGTACCGTTTTCACATTTATGGGGTGAGCGTAATATCATCAACTGGTTTATGAACATTGCGCTTGCCGATCAAAAATATTTTATGATGAAGCTGCTCTTTTTACAGAGCCTGATCCGCAGCCGTGCGTATGGTTCCGATGTGTATCTGGAATATACAAATGTTGCCAAAAAGATCCTGGCAGACACGGAAAAGCAGGCAGCAGAAATGGGCGAGACGGTGCAGCATATAGTAGATGCTTTGGAATCTATGCTTGTTATAGAGTAAACCTATAGCAGATTCTAAAAATGTGCAATAACCAAAAGCATTGACAAAAAAGCATAGAGCGGATATACTCCTATTATTCCGATAGGAAATAACGAGACTAAACGGAAACAGGAGGAGAAAATTATGAAAAAGTTAACAGCATTATTACTGACAGGAGCACTTGCGATCAGCGTGCTGACCGGATGCGGTAATACAACAGACACAAAGGATCAGGCAGCTACAGACGCAGCAACGGATGCAACAGATGAAGCTACAGACGCAGCAGATGCTTCCGATGCAGAAGCTACAGATGAAGCAACTGACGAAGCAAGCGATGCAGCAGTAGAAAGCAAAGGCACTATCACAGTAGCAGCATCCGCTACACCACATGCAGAGATCTTAGAGGAAGCAAAGCCGATCTTAGCAGAGCAGGGATGGGATCTTGAAGTAACAGTATTTGATGATTATGTTCAGCCGAACCTTGTAGTAGAAAGCGGCGAGTTTGATGCAAACTACTTCCAGCATATCCCATATCTGGATGATTTCAATGCAGAGCAGGGAACACACCTCGTAAATGCAGGCGGTATCCACTACGAGCCATTCGGTATCTATCCGGGAACAAAGTCAAGTCTTGATGATCTGGCTGACGGCGATGTGATCGCAGTTCCTAACGACACAACAAACGAAGCAAGAGCACTGCTTCTTCTGGAAGCAAACGGTGTGATCACATTAAAGGATGGCGCAGGTCTTGCAGCTACAGTAAATGACATTGCAGAAAATCCAAAGAATGTAGAGATCAAAGAGCTGGAAGCAGCACAGGTTTCCAGAGTAAAAGACGAAGTTGCATTCGTCGTATTAAACGGTAACTATGCACTGCAGGCAGGTTTCTCAGTAGCAAAGGATTCTATCGCATATGAGACATCTGATTCTGAAGCAGCTAAGACATATGTAAATGTTATCGCAGTCAAAGAAGGAAATGAAAACAACGATGCGATCAAAGCTTTGGTAGATGTACTGAAATCTGATGAGATCAAACAGTTCATCAATGACAAGTATGATGGTGCAGTTATTCCTTTTGAAGAATAAGAGTAACTATTCAGAGCCATGCAAATCCGTAATAAACTGACCATTTATGGGCAGATTTTTACGGATTTATATGGCGAAGTAACCACATAATGTCATGCATCGAAGATGCATGATGCAGCCTCGCTCATCTGCGAAGCAGATTTTGCATGAGCGAGGTCATTAACGAGCAAAAGGAAAGCATCGTAAGGTGCGATTTTGCGAATGGAGTTCTGAATAGTTACGAATAAGAAATAAAATAATGATACAGCCTCCGGTCATTTGGAACGCTATGCGCTATGACCGGAGGTATCTGTATTTTAACAGAAAGATTGAGGAAGATGTATGGAACCAATCATTGAACTTACGCATGTAAGCAAAACCTTTCATGCACAAAACGGAGAAGTAGAAGCTCTGAGGGATATCAGCCTTTCCATTGAAAAGGGTGATATTTTTGGCATTATCGGATTATCCGGCGCAGGAAAAAGTACACTGGTACGTTGTTTGAATCTGCTGGAAAAACCGACGGACGGAGAAGTTGTCGTAAACGGAAACAGTCTGATGTCTCTTTCCAATAAGCAGCTTCGCAAAGAAAGACAGCGGATCGGTATGATCTTTCAGCATTTCAACCTGCTGATGCAGAGAACCGTTCTCGATAATATCTGTTTTCCGCTTGAAATTGCCGGTGTTAAGAAGAGTGAAGCAAGAAAAAGAGCGTTGGAGCTTTTAGAGGTCGTTGATCTGTCTGAAAAGGCAAAGGCATATCCGGCGCAGCTTTCCGGCGGACAGAAGCAGCGTGTGGCGATCGCGAGAGTGCTTGCGACAGATCCCGAGATTTTGCTGTGTGACGAGGCGACCAGTGCGTTGGATCCGCAGACTACAAAGTCTATTTTATCGCTTTTGAAGGAAATCAATGAGAAGCGTGGTATTACGATCGTGGTTATCACACATGAAATGGCTGTTGTGCAGGAAATCTGCTCTCATGTCGCAGTGCTTGACCACGGTAATCTGATGGAAACAGGTACTGTAGAAGATCTGTTCCGTAAGCCAAAGACAGATGCGGCAAAACGGCTGGTGCTTTCCGGTTTTGCACATATCGGAGAGATGAAGGGAGACAGAAAGGTGCGTGTTACATTCGACGGACATACCGCTTTTGAGCCGATCATCGGCAATATCATTCTGGAATACAAGACACCGATCAATATTCTATATGCAGATACGAAGACGATCAATGGCAATGCAGAGGGCGAAATGATCCTGCAGCTTCCGCAGAATGGGGAGATCGCAGATAAGATCGTGACATATTTCAAAGAGAAAAATTTAGGTGTTGAGGAGGTAGACGATTATGCTAGATAGTACAACGATCCATATGCTTGTGGAAGGTACAGGCGCAACACTTTACATGACACTGCTCTCCACCTTTTTCGGATATGTACTCGGACTTCCGATCGGTATTATACTGACGATCACAGACAAGGAGGGTATCAAACCGAATGCGGTAGTATACAAGATCCTTGATTTTATCGTAAATATACTGCGTAGTATTCCGTTCCTGATCCTGCTGATCCTGCTCATTCCGGTCACGAGATTTATTGTCGGCAAGAGCTATGGCGTGGCAGCAACGGTTGTACCGCTTGTTTTTGCAGCAGCTCCTTTTATCGGCCGTATGGTGGAATCTTCCTTAAAGGAAGTGGACAAGGGCGTGATCGAAGCCGCACAGAGTATGGGTGCAGGCACTATGACGATCATCTGGAAGGTGCTTCTGGCAGAGGCCCGTACCTCCCTTCTCGTCGGTCTGACGATCGCGATCGGAACGATCCTCGGTTACTCCGCAATGGCAGGTGTTGTCGGTGGCGGCGGACTTGGTGATATTGCGATCCGCTACGGTTATTACCGTTACCAGACAGACATCATGCTCGTTACGATCGTCATTCTGGTTCTGCTCGTACAGATTCTGCAGGGAATCGGTATGATGGTATCCAGGAAGCTGGACAGAAGACAGCACTAAGCACTAAAATAAACATGAAATCATAAAACAAGAAAGCACTGAAGTAAGGAACCTCAGCTCATGAAAATCGTCTCTGACGATGAGCTGAGGCTGTATAATGCTTCGTTTCACGAAGCATTATCTTACTCCGGTGCTTTCATACTTTCTACCATAGAAACCTTTTTCAGAGATCGTCCGATCACGAGGCTCACAATGATACTGAACAGAAGCGTCAACAGGACTGCATACAGGAAGCTGACCGGGCGGAGGCTTCTGCCGAACATGACCGCATCGACCTCAACGGTCGTAATGACAAACTTATGCAGGGCAATACCGCCGAAAATACCGAAGAAGATACCGATTCCTGTCAGGGCGTAGCTTTCCCGGTTGACGTAGCTGTCCACTTCGCGGTCATAGAAGCCGAGTACTTTGATCGTGGCGATCTCTTTGACACGTTCCGCCACATTGATATTGGACAGATTGTACAGTACAACAAAGGCAAGCCCTGCAGCACAGACAATGATAAGGACAACAACCGCATCAATGGAATTGAGCATATTCAGTACCTGCTTTACGTTATCGGCTGTAAAGGTCAGGCTGGCAACATGATCATTGTCAAGAAGCACAGCGGAAACCTGATCCCGCACAGTCTGGCTGTCATCCGGCATTTTGCTGATGGCAGCGTTGTAAACCGGTGCTTTTTGAAAGCCTGCTTCATAGGTAGTAGCACTCATATAGACATAGTTGCTGACATAATGCTCACAGACACCGGTTACGGTAAAGGAGGCTTTTTCCTCGTCCTCATTTTGCAGTGTGATACTGTCGCCTGCCTGAATGCCCAGTGTTTTTGCCAGCTTTTCCGTTATGATGATGCCATCCTCCTGCAGTGGCGTGGCCTTGCGGGAAACACGTTCATGCAGATCCACAAAGCTTCCAAATGAAGAAAGATCCTTCGGAATCATCAGATAAACATCCGCCTCACTGTTCTTTATTTCCTGTCTGGTTGACTGGATCGAAACAGCAAGAGAATCAGAAAAAACAGACGGATTGTCAAATAAATATTCCTGTACGGCGCCTTGCGTGAGGGCATCCTCTTCCGTGACGACCGTCATCAGATCGTAATGGAAAATATCTTCATACTGCTTGGTAATGATCGCATTGAGCGAATCGGAAATACCGAAGCCGGCGATCAGCAGGGAGGTACAGCCTGCAACACCGATCACGGTCATCCAGAAACGTTTTTTATAGCGGAACAGATTACGACAGGTCACCTTCCAGGAGAACGGGAAGTGACGCCACAGTGGGGTGATCCGTTCCAGCAGGATCCGTTTTCCTGCCTTGGGTGCACGGGGCAGCATCAAAGCAGCAGGTGTTTCGGAGAGAGAGCTGCGACAGGTCAGTGCTGTTACAAGCAGGGAAAGCACGGTCAGTGTTCCACCGGAGAAGAGTGCCTGGGAAAGCCGCCATGGGGTCGCGATGGCAGGCATATAATACATCATTTCATAAGCAGACCAGATAATGCTCGGGAATGCTTTAAATCCGACCGCAAGACCGACGAGTGTTCCGGAAACGGAAGCTGCGAGTGCATAAAGAATATACTTTTGCATGATCGTTTTGGCAGAGTAACCGAGCGCTTTCATTGTTCCGATCTGTAAACGTTCTTCTTCTACCATACGTGTCATGGTCGTGGAAACGACAAGGGCAGCCACTAGGAAAAAGAAGATCGGGAAAACGGTCGTAATGGCATTCAGCTTGTCAATGTTGGCAGTAAAGGAAGAGTAGCTGATATTTTTATCTCTGCCCCAGATATACCATTTGGGCATTTCCAGTGTATCCAGATCTGCCTGGCCGTCTTCTATCTCCTGTCTGGCATCTGCCAGCTTTTCATCTGCCTCTTTTTTTGCATCTTCATAAGAAATTTTACCATCTGCTAACTTCTGGGCATTTTCCGCAATCGTTGCTTTGGCGTCATCCAGCCTGCTTCTGGCATCCTCCAGTGAGGATTTTGCATCGGAGATCTGGGAAAGTCCGTCTGTCAGCTCGGTCTGCTTGCCGGACAGGGTTGCCCAGCTTCCCGCCAGCATGGCTTTTGCGCTGCTGAGTTGTTTCTTACCGTTTTCAAGTTGCTTTTTACCGTCTTCATACTGTTTCTGCCCTTTTTGGAGCTTTTGTCTGGCTTTGGAAAGTTCTTCTTTGCTGTCTGCCAGCAGCTTTTTGTTTTCTTCCAGCTTGGCAGCATTTGCATCATAAGTACTCTGCCCTGCTGTAATAGATTCTCTGGCACTGTAGAGCTGGGAGATCGCAGGCAGAAGCTGGCTGATCCCCTGTTCCAGATAAGCAGCCTCTGCGGAATTGGCGGAAACTGTCGGAAGAGAAACACCGTATTCTGCCATATCCTGTAAAAAGGCGGTAGTTGTCTGCGGCGCACCATAGCCTTTGTCACTTAAAAAAGCAAGAAAACCATCCAGTCCGTCCGCTGTCATAGAGGGCAGAAGAGAAGTCATGCCCTGTGCGCAGCCTGCAAGCCCGGACTGATAGCTTTCTTTTGCGGTATCCAGCTGCTTTTTGGCAACGTCCAGCTGCACCTGTCCGTCGTCTAACTGCTTTTTGCCGCTCTGATAGGCGTTCATGCCATTGTCATATTGTGCCTGTCCTTTGTCCAGCTCTGCTTTGGCTGCATTTAATTTGGCTTCGTTTTGCTCTAGGAGTGTTTCGTTATTGCTGATCCTGGCATCTGCTTCCTGCAGCTTTCTTCTGGCATCGCCAAGCTGTATTTCGCCATCTGCCAGCTTCTGCTCATTTTCGGCGATCTGTGAAAGCGCATCCGCATAATCGGCCTCGCCCTGTTCATATTCGGTCTGCCCGTCCGCCAGCTCTTTTTCACCGTCTGTGAGCTCTGCTTTGGCATCCGAAAGCTTCTGATCGGCTTCTTCTTTTGCTTCATGATAGGAATCCCAGGCATCATTGATCTTCTGCTGTGCCTCATCGTAAATCTCGTCATATCTTGTCTGGCAGCGCAGCTCCTGTATTGCTTCGATTTTATTTTTTACAGTATCAACGAGCGGATCGTAATCATCTCCCAGACTGTTGGCTGCGAGAGCACCGTCCACGGTTAAGTAAATTTCTGTATAGGCTGTAAAAGCGTAATCTTCAGGCAGCAGATACATGAGAAGATTGACCCGCCCGTTTCCCACACTGGCAGGCTCTCTTTCAAAGCTGAAGTAGTTGGCACTGTGGACAATTCCAACAACCTCATACTCGGTTGTGGATAACTTACTGTCCAGATCCTCGTTTTCCGGACTGATCACCAGTTTGGAACCGATCGGATAAGCGGACGCCATATCGTTAGCCCCCGCTTCCACGACACACTCGCCCGATTTTTCCGGCATATGACCGTCAACGAGGAAAAGCTTGTTGATGGTATCCTGCGCATTCGTTGCGGTGTTGCCGTCTGTCGACAGGGAGGATGTGCTTTTTTCTGTCTCTTCTTTACCGGTAGTTATTGGCAGTGAATGTGCTCTTGCCACGACGGTATCGTCTCCGGTCTGTACAAGAAGATCCGCATTATAGGCGGGCTGGACGTCTTTGACGCCATCTATGGCAGACAGGGCAGAGACATCGTCATCGGTCAGACCGAGTGTGGAAACAATGCGGATATCATAAAAGTTGGCATCGTCCATATATGCTTCCATAGATTCCTTCATGTCGACCGGTGTTGCATTCAGACCGGCAAGAAAGCCGACACCAAGTGCAATAATGGAAAAAATGGCGATAAATCTGCTTTTCGTATGCTTAAAGGTTCGTCTTATATTTTTGCGGTAGCTTCGGGTCATTTTTATCTTATCCTTTCAAGAAAACTGTTACCATTCAATCTCTTCTACCGGTGTAGGATACTCATTCAGTTTCTCCTCGACAACCTTTCCGCTGCCGATGCGGATCACGCGGTCAGCCATGGCGGCAAGTGCGCTGTTGTGGGTGATGACGATAACGGTACGTCCCTGTTTTCTGCATGTCTGCTGTAAAAGGGCAAGCACCTGTTTGCCTGTTTTATAATCAAGTGCACCTGTCGGCTCATCGCAGAGCAGGATTTTCGGGTTTTTTGCAAGTGCTCTGGCGATGGAAACACGTTGCTGTTCCCCGCCGGAAAGCTGGGCAGGAAAGTTGTTTTTCCGGTCGGAAAGACCGACTTCGGCAAGAACGGTATCTGCATCAAGAGGATCCTTACAGATCTCGGAAGCAAGCTCTACATTTTCTCTGGCGGTCAGGTTCTGTACCAGATTGTAAAACTGGAATACAAAGCCGACGTCGTAGCGGCGATAAGTTGTCAGCCGCTTACTGTCAAAGGAACTGACACACTCTCCGTCCAGAAGGATCGTGCCTTCATCACACGTATCCATTCCGCCGAGCATGTTTAAAACGGTCGTTTTTCCCGCACCGGAAGGCCCTAATATTACGCAGAATTCTCCTTTTTCGATCGTAAAGGAAATATGATCCGAGGCGGCAAAGCGGGTATCGCCGACCTGGTAATATTTACAGACATTCTGAAATTGTACAAAAGGTGTTTTTTGTTCCATGGGGACCTCCTGGGGGCTTCGCTTTTATGCTCATAATGAGAGTTACGTGATATCATACGGATTGTTCCGTGCTTCGCACTCTCACAATCCTGCCAAATATTCGCATAACGCAAAGCTGACGCTTCACTTTTATGCTCATATTTGGGCGGGTCAGGAAGTCAGGAAACCACTCCTGTGCAAGCACATCGTGGTTTCTGACCTCTGACCCTGATATCACTAATATTATATCATCATATATATGCATTTTTTGTAAAAATTTCGTGAAATATGATATCCGGAATATGGTATCTTGCGTCGGATAGGAGTAGAATGGTAAAATAATGTGGACATAAATCAAAAGCAAGTGTCTGTGCAGATATCAGACAGAAAGAGGATGGCAGAAGTTGCATTTATTTCCAACGCTTAGAAATTATAAGAAAGAAAATCTGGGAAAAGATATTCTGGCGGGACTGATTATCATGGCGGTTTCCATACCGATCTCCATGGGATATGCGCAGATTGCGGGACTTCCTGCAGTCTATGGGCTGTATGGTTCTGTACTGCCGATTCTGTTTTTTGCGGTCTTTTCCACCTCGCCGCAGTTTATTTTCGGTGTAGATGCAGCGCCTGCAGCACTTGTCGGATCCGCACTGCTTTCTATGGGAATTGAGAGCGGTTCCGAAGAGGCAATGCGGGCAGTTCCGGTTCTGACGTTGTTTGTGGCACTCTGGCTGTTTGCCTTTTCTTATATGAAAGCCGGAAAGCTGGTCAACTATATTTCCGCGCCTGTGATGGGCGGTTTTATTACGGGCATCTGTACAACGATCATTCTGATGCAGATACCGAAGCTCTTCGGAGGCAGCGCAGGTGTGGGAGAATTTTTCGAGCTTGCTGTGCATATCGGAGAAAGTCTGGAAAAACTGAATCTGCCGTCCCTTTTGCTGGGGCTTTTTGCACTTTTTATATTGCTTCTTTCCAAAAAGCTGATCCCCAAATTCCCGATGGCGGTGCTTCTGATGGCAGCAGGAGCCTGTATGACAAAGTTTCTGCCGCTTAAAAAATGGGGCGTTGTGACGCTTTCCGCTGTAGATCCGGGGTTGATGCCATTTACACTGCCCGATCTTTCCGCGATTCCGGTCAGGGAGGCAGTAACGATCAGCCTGTCAGTGGCGATCGTCATTATGGCGGAAACGCTGCTGGCGGAAAACAGCTTTGCCCAGAAAAACGGCTATCGGATCAATGATAATCAGGAAATCTTTGCGTTTGCAATGGGTAACCTCATAGCAGCTCTGACAGGCTGCTGTCCCATTAACGGTTCCGTTTCCAGAACGGCAATGGGAGAGCAGTATCAAGCACGGACGCAGCTGACCGGTATTGTAGCAGGCATTTCAATGCTTGTGCTGCTGCTTGGCGGAACAGGCTTTATTGGTTACCTTCCGGTACCGATCCTGACGGCGATCGTCATCTCTGCACTTTTGGGTGCAACGGAATTTGATCTTGCTATCCGCCTGTGGAAGATCAGCCGGACAGAGTGCATGATCTTTGTCGGTGCTTTTATTGGTGTTTTATTCTTAGGTACGATCAACGGTGTTCTGATCGGTATTTTGCTGTCATTTGCCGAGGTTATCATCCGGACGGCAAAGCCTGCCAGATGCTTCCTAGGCATTCAGCCAGGGCACAGGCATTTCCGGGATTTAAAAGAAAGCAGCCAGATCCATGCAGTGTCAGGCGTTTTGATCTACCGGTTCAGCAGCAATCTGTTTTTTGCCAATATACAGGTGCTCAGACAGGATATCGAGGATCATGTTACACAGGAGACAAAAGCAGTCATTCTGGATGCAAGCGGGATCGGAAGCATTGATATCACTGCTGCGGATGGGCTGGATATCCTCTGTAAGTCTTTGCAGAAGCAGAATATCCGGTTTTACATCACGGAACACATTGCAGGACTGAACGAGCAGCTCCGCAAGCTTGGGCTTGGCTACCTGATCGAAGAGGGACATGTCAGACGCACGATCCACATTGCACTCAAGGATATGGGCATCGGCAGACCATATCCGCTCGAAGGCGGTGTCGATAATACAGAACGCAGCGCTTCCAGAAAGCGTGCGGATAACAGAGTACAGGAATTTGTCTGGGCATTTGGACAGGATGCAGAGACCGCAATTGAGAAACAGATCGAAAAGCAGATCGAGCAGCTTAAGGAGACAGGTGATGTAGAGGCACTTCTGCATGGCCGCTGGGCACATATGGAAGAACTTGATGAGGATGAATGGCTGGAGCATCTGGAGGAGCATCTGAAGGAAATCGTTAATATTTCCGGTAAGGATGAACAGACGCTGGCAGAAAAGATCGAAGCGCATCGAAAAGAAGTGCATGACCGGATCGCGCAGGAGCATCCGGAGCTGGCACAGAAATTCCGGGAACGAAGACATATTCTGGATGCGCATCTGAAAGAAAGAAGACCGGAGGTCTATGAGCTGATCACAACCCTGCGCAGGAAACGGGGAGCAGGTGACAGCAGCGGAGACCGCGATATACAATAACAGAACAAACCAAAAGAAGGACAAAACATGAAAAACAGTATTTCCTTAGAGGAATTTAAACTGCTTCCCGCGGGAAGCTATCAGCTGATCGATATCAGAGGCGAAGAGGAAATCGCACATGGTGCGATCCCGGGCGCAGCTGCGATCCCACAGGATGCACTTTTAGAAAATGAGCAGCTTGACCGGACGAAAAAGCAGGTCATTTGCTGCAGCAGAGGAAAATTCAGCGTAGAGGCGGCAGAAGAGCTGGCGGAAGCGGGATATGATGCGGTCAGTCTGGAGGGCGGTTATATTGCGTGGCAGTTAGATACCGTTAAGCAGCAGGAAGCAGAGGATTACTGCAAGGAAGTGGAAAAGAGCATCCGCAAGAAATTCCGAAAGACGATCTGGTGCAGATTTGTCAAGGCAGTGAAGGATTATGAGCTTGTAAAGCCAGGCGACCGCATAGCAGTCTGTATTTCCGGCGGAAAAGATTCCATGCTCATGGCAAAGCTGTTTCAGGAGCTTCTGCTGCACCATAAATTCGATTTTACGGTGAAATTTCTTGTAATGGATCCGGGCTACAGCCCTGCCAACAGACAGGTGATCGAGGAAAATGCAAGAAGACTGCAGATTCCGATAAAGATTTATGAGTCAGATATCTTTGATTCTGTCTATACTATCGAAAAATCACCGTGCTATCTCTGTGCACGTATGCGGCGGGGACATTTATACAGCTTTGCAAAGGAAATGGGCTGTAATAAGATTGCACTCGGTCATCATTTCGATGATGTCATAGAAACGATTTTAATGGGAATGCTGTATGGTGGACAGGTGCAGACCATGATGCCAAAGCTGCACAGCACAAATTTTGAAGGCATGGAGCTGATCCGCCCGCTGTATCTGATCCGCGAGGATGATATCAAGGCATGGCGTGATTACAATGATCTGCATTTCATCCAGTGTGCATGCAAGTTTACGGATACATGTACAACATGCAATAACAATGAAAACCGTTCCAAACGCGTGGAGATCAAGGAACTGATCAAAACCTTGAAGCAGGTCAATCCGTTTGTGGAATCCAATATATTCCGCAGCGTGGAAAATGTGAATCTGAGCACTGTCGTGGCATATAAAAAGGATGGCGTGAAGCATCATTTTCTGGACACCTATGATGATGTAGTACAGACAGAGAACGAGCCCGGAATGCAGAGTGGGGCGGAAATACAGATGCAGAGCGAAGAGACCAGATAGACGGGAACTGGAAGAGGTGCAAAATCCGGTGGGAGATCCGGATGCAGGAAGAACGGAAATGAATGATAAAGGAAACACAGAATCGAAAAGAAAGTGTGAAAGGGTAAAATGGAACAGGATTATTTAGAGGTAGATCGGGAAATAGAAGAAAAAAGACAGCTGCAGCGTCAGAGAAGGCGTGAGGAAATGCGGCGGAAAAAACAGCAGCAGATGCGGATCAGGAAAGCCTGCAGGATCGGAATTCCGGCTCTTTTCGTTCTGATCGTGGCAATCGGGATCGCGGTCACGCTGCATAAGCCAAAAGCAGCCCGGACAGAGCAGACGCAGTCCGGACAGGCGGCAGATGATAGCACGCAGATCCGGATGGAGGAAGCTGCGGATCCGGCGGGCGGAGAAAATATGATCGCCGGTGCGGATGACAGTGCGATAGCATCTGCTAACGTACAGGCGGCAGACGGACAGACAGCGCAGGATACGGAACCGGGCATTGTCTACAGCGCAGAGGCAACACCGGAAACAACAGATGTGCCTGCGGAAGTTGTCAGCAGCTATGCCATTTTAGTAGATGTGGGAAATAAAACGATCCTGCAGCAGCGGAATGCCCAGACGGTCATCAATCCTGCTTCCATGACAAAGATCCTGACGGTGCTTGTGGCAGCAGAGCAGATCGATGAAAGCAGGCTGGATGACAAAGTGACGATCACGATAGAGGATACGGACTACAGTTATTCCAACGATTGCAGCAATGCAGGGTTTGAGCTGGACGAACAGGTGACGGTCAGAGATCTGTTTTACGGAACGATCCTGCCATCCGGTGCTGAGGCAGCAGTTGCACTTGCCAAATATGTGGCAGGCTCCGAAGAAGCATTTGTGGCACTGATGAATCAGAAAATGGAAGAAATGGGACTTTCCCAGACTGCACATTTTACAAACTGCGTGGGATTATATGATGAGGCGCATCACTGCAGCGTTTATGATATGGCAATGATCATGGAAGCCGCAATGGATAATCCGTTCTGCAGGGAGGTGTTATCCGCACATACTTATACAACATCCGTGACAGAGCAGCATCCGGAAGGGATGATTCTTTCTAACTGGTTTTTACGCCGGATCGAGGATAAAGATAATGGGAAGCTGGTGCTCGGTGCCAAAACGGGTTATGTGGTGCAGTCAGGAAACTGTGCTGCCAGCTACGCACAGGATGTGGCGGGAAATGCATATGTCTGTGTCACGGGAAATGCAACAAGCAGCTGGAGATGTATTTATGATCATGTGGCGGTTTACGATACCGTACTTGGTATAGAGGACTTTCATGAATAGTTTTACCGCAAGGCTTGACAGCAGACTATAAAAAGTGTTACACAGATATAGGACAGGTCTTGTCTGCTGCCCGGTATCACAGGATATATGCGGTTTGGAATCTGCATAACGATCCGGAGCCATGCAGATTCGTGGTCTGTAATAAAATGACCTGACGGGTCATCAGAGAATAAGGAGAAAAAAGATGCAGGAATTAAAGCCGATCAAAGAAGGTAAAGTACGTGAGATTTATGACAATGGGGACAGCCTGATCATGGTAGCGACAGATCGTATCAGTTGCTTCGATGTGATTCTGGACAATGTGATTTCCAAAAAAGGAACAGTTCTTACACAGATGTCTAAATTCTGGTTCGATATGACAGAAGATATTATTCCGAACCACATGATTTCCGTTGATGTAAAAGATATGCCTGAATTTTTCCGGCAGGAAAAATTTGATGGTAACAGCATGATGTGCAGAAAGCTGCAGATGATTCCGGTTGAGTGTATCGTGCGTGGATATATCACAGGCAGCGGATGGGCAAGCTACCAGAAAGATGGCACAGTCTGCGGGATTAAGCTTCCGGAAGGCCTGAAGGAATCCGATAAGCTGCCTGAGCCTATTTACACACCTTCCACAAAAGCTGAGATCGGCGATCATGATGAAAATATATCTTATGAACAGAGTATCGTTCATCTGGAGAAATATTTCCCGGGTAAAGGGGAAGAATATGCAAAGAAGATCAAGGATTATACGATCGCTCTTTACAAAAAATGTGCAGAATATGCACTGACGAAAGGCATTATCATTGCAGACACCAAGTTTGAATTCGGTCTGGATGAGGATGGAAATATTGTAATCGGTGATGAAATGCTGACACCGGACAGCTCTCGTTTCTGGCCTGCAGATGTATATGAGCCGGGTCATGGACAGCCATCCTTTGACAAGCAGTTTGCACGTGACTGGCTGAAAGCTAATCCGGAGAAGGGATGGAAGTTACCGGATGATGTCGCACAGAAGACAATCGATATTTATCTGGAGGGCTATGAAAAGCTGACAGGTAAGCCACTGGGCAAATAAACCCGCAGTCCGGCGAAGTATATGGGGTTCATATCCGTATGGCGGGACTGATCAACAGAACATAAAAAATGAAGAATGAGGGAGCATCAATGGGTGCTCCCTCATTCTTGTGATTTCAGGAAGTATATCGGCACTGTTACCGT
>ENA-UOJF01001464-UOJF01001464.1-human-gut-metagenome-genome-assembly--contig:-P74-NODE-1464-length-15884-cov-7.336787_pt1 | contig 15884 bp, 10 predicted proteins | sample MGYA00242344_ERZ723891 | MGnify/ENA metagenome assembly ERZ723891 | reverse complement strand
TTGCACTTCCGCTCTATGCAGCCGGAATGAGTGTCGATACCGTTTTATTCTACCGGTACTTCTTTGCGACAATCGTATTGGGTATTCTGATGAAAATGCAGCATCAGTCTTTTGCACTTCATAAGGCAGACGTTTTGCCCTTAGTCATTATGGGATTGTTATTCTCTTTTTCATCACTGCTTTTGTTTATGAGCTATAATTATATGGATGCCGGAATTGCTTCAACGATTCTGTTTGTTTATCCGGTGATGGTAGCTGTCATTATGGGAATATTCTTCAAGGAAAAGATTTCCGCCATTACCGTTTTCTCCATCCTGCTGGCACTTTCAGGCATTGCCTTGCTTTATCAGGGAGACGGCAACAAACCGCTATCGACTTTGGGAATTATCTTTGTTCTGTTGTCTTCTCTCTCTTATGCTATATATATAGTAGGTGTAAACCGTTCGACATTGAAAAACCTGCCGACCACGAAACTTACCTTCTATGCCATTTTGTTCGGACTATCGGTTTATATCGTCCGTTTAAATTTCTGTACGGAACTGCAAGTAATACCGTCTGCCTGGCTCTGGGCCGATGTATTATCACTCGCCATCCTGCCAACTGCCGTATCACTGGTCTGTACCGCACTGGCCATCCATTATATAGGCTCTACACCAACGGCAATATTGGGTGCTTTGGAACCGGTGACAGCTTTATTCTTCGGTGTTCTCCTGTTTCACGAAAAACTGACTCCCCGCTTAATGATGGGTATTTTAATGATTATCACCGCCGTTACCCTGATTATCATTGGCAAGTCACTCATAAAAAAGATGGGTATGCTGTTGCAGATGAACAAAAAATAATATACTTTTGCTACTTAATCAATCAAAATGCAATTTTAAATCTCAAAAAATATGGTAGACGTAAAGACTTGCCTTGACAATGCACAAGAAAAGATGGATATGGCCATCATGTATCTGGAAGAAGCACTGGCACATATCCGCGCCGGAAAAGCGAGTGCACGCTTATTAGATGGTATCCGCGTAGATTCTTACGGAAGTATGGTACCTATCAGCAATGTAGCAGCAATTACTACTCCGGACGCCCGCAGTATCGTAATCAAGCCTTGGGATAAAAGCATGTTCCGTGTCATCGAAAAAGCAATCATCGACTCTGACCTCGGTATCATGCCCGAAAACAATGGAGAAATGATCCGTATCGGCATCCCTCCCCTGACGGAAGAACGTCGTAAACAACTGGCAAAACAGTGTAAAGGAGAAGGCGAAACGGCTAAAGTAAGCGTACGCAACGCGCGTCGTGACGGCATCGACGCACTGAAAAAGGCCGTAAAAGACGGATTGGCAGAAGACGAGCAGAAGAATGCGGAAGCCAAACTGCAAAAAATCCATGATAAGTATATCAAACAAATCGATGATATGCTGGCTGAAAAGGATAAAGAAATTATGACCGTCTAAAAAATAATGAAGAATTAAGAATGAAGAATGAGGAATTATAATGCTGTATTATTCAGTTGAAACACAGCCTGAATTCTTCATTCTTCATTTTTAATTTATAATTTATATGAAAGGATTAGTAATCAAAAACACGGGTAGTTGGTATCAGGTGAAAACCGATGACGGACAATCTATTGAATGTAAAATCAAAGGGAATTTCCGGTTGAAGGGGATTCGCAGTACTAATCCTGTTGCAGTGGGTGATCGTGTCCGGATTATACTTAATCAGGAAGGCACTGCTTTTATCAGTGAAATAGAAGATAGAAAGAACTACATCATCCGCCGCTCGTCCAATCTTTCCAAACAATCTCATATCCTTGCTGCCAATCTCGACCAGTGTATGCTGGTGGTAACCATCAATTATCCGGAAACTTCCACTATTTTTATTGATCGCTTTCTTGCATCCGCAGAGGCCTATCGCGTCCCTGTAAAACTGGTATTTAATAAGGTAGATGCTTACGACGAAGATGAACTCCGCTATCTGGACGCACTTATCAACTTATACACACAAATCGGCTACCCTTGCTTCAAAGTTTCCGCAAAGAGCGGCACTGGAGTGGCTGAAATCAAAAAAGCACTGGAAGGCAAGATTACTTTATTTTCCGGACATTCGGGAGTCGGCAAATCGACTCTTATCAATTCCATACTGCCGGGCATAGCAGCCAAGACCGGCGAAATTTCTTCTTACCACAACAAAGGAATGCATACTACTACTTTCTCCGAAATGTTCCCTGTGGAAGGAGATGGCTATATCATCGATACTCCGGGTATCAAGGGCTTCGGCACATTCGATATGGAAGAAGAAGAGATCGGACATTATTTTCCCGAAATATTCAAAACCTCCGCCGACTGCAAATATGGCAACTGTACACATCGTCATGAACCGGGATGTGCCGTACGCAAAGCAGTGGAAGAGCACCTCATCAGCGAATCCCGTTATACCTCTTATCTCAATATGATGGAAGATAAAGAGGAAGGAAAATATCGGGCTGCTTATTAGAAAAAATGCGAGCAGCGTGCTTATAAAACCAATGCTGTTCACACTTATAGTTATAATAGTACACACAAAAAAACAATATGAAAAAAATCTTAGTTTTATTATGTTTCATTTTATACATAATTTCCGCACATGCACAATATTGCAGTATTAAAAAAGGAAGAACTGCTTACTATGTAACAACCGAAGTAAAGGAAGGAAAAACACTGAAAGATACTATGTGCATCGCAGACGTGGTTGATAAAGGTGATCGCTTAATCATAAGAGAAGATGCTTTCGGAGAGCACTATGATTCTCTAAGTATAAAAAGTGGTATCAACAGGTTATTCTATATTTATCATAAGAGTCAAGATATGACCGAAGTTATCCTTTTGGATGGTAAATCAGAATATGAATATCAGAAATATTCTAAGAACATATATGCAGAAGGACGAATTAGCATACCTTTAAAGGATCATGTTCAGAATGGAGATGATATACCACAGTGTAATTTCTTGCAAAAATCAGGACCAATGACTATGAAAGCTTCTCTAAAAGGAAAATATAAAGGACGTGAAACCATACATACTCCTGCGGGAGATTTTGATTGCATTAAAATCTACACGGAACAGAAAGGAAAAGTCATGTTCATTTCAGAAACCGAATATTCAATAGATTGGTATGCCAAAAATATTGGGCTGGTAAAATCAGAAACTATCACTAAAAAAGGGAAAGTCATATCAACCACCCTTCTATATGCCATAAAAGAATAGTTCCCTTAAGTGTATGAGCTTATTAAATTGAAAAAGATGCATTAACTTTTTTTCTATCATTTACAGATTAAACCTTTCCAGTCAGGGAAAGTCTAATCTTCAAAGATTATATTATAATTGCCATATACAATACTAAACCATGAATAAGAAGACTAAATGGGGCATCATTATTCTTGTTGGTGCCGGGATTATCGGTGGAGGAATCTACTCACAATTACCGAAAAAAAACGACGAACTAGCAGCCGCCGACAAAGTGATGGGCGGTAATAAAAAAAGAGGGAAACAAGTTTTAAATGTAAATGCCAAGGTCATAAAACCGCAATCTCTGACAGATGAATTCACCACTACCGGTGTACTTCTGCCCGATGAAGAAGTGGATTTGTCTTTCGAAACGTCGGGAAAGATTGTAGAAATCAACTTTGAAGAAGGAACAGCCGTAAAGAAAGGCCAATTACTAGCCAAAGTGAATGACAGACAGTTGCAGGCACAATTGCAAAGGTTGATTTCGCAATTGAAACTGGCAGAAGACCGTGTATTCCGCCAGGATGCTTTATTGAAACGGGATGCTGTCAGTAAAGAAGCCTACGAACAGGTGAAAACGGATTTAGCAACTCTGAATGCCGATATAGAAATTATCAAAGCTAATATTGAACTGACAGAGCTACGTGCTCCGTTTGACGGAGTGATCGGACTTCGCCAAGTCAGTATCGGTACGTATGCGTCTCCGACCACAGTCGTTGCCAAGCTGACAAAAATCGCTCCACTGAAGGTTGAATTTTCCGTTCCGGAACGTTATGCCAAGCAAATCAAAAAGGGTACCAATCTCAATTTCAGCGTTGAAGGAACATTGGATGCTTTTGGCGCACAGGTATACGCTGTAGAATCTGCCATCGATCCGAATCTGCATCAATTTACCGCCCGTGCATTATACCCGAATGTCAATCGCACCCTACTTCCCGGCCGTTATGCCAGTGTACTGTTGAAAAAGGATGAAATACCTAATGCAATAGCCATCCCAACGGAAGCAATTGTGCCGGAAATGGGTAAAGATAAAGTCTATCTGTATAAATCAGGAAAGGCCGAACCGGTGGATATCATTACTGGTATCCGCACCGCATCTGAAGTGCAAGTGATTAGAGGATTGCACGTAGGAGACACAATCATCACTTCAGGAACATTGCAACTCCGTACCGGACTCGCCGTAACACTTGACAATATTGAAGAATGAGAATTTATGATTTATGAATTCTGATTTATGATTTATAAGCCAAATAATTTATGATTTATAAGTCAGCAAAATACAGCAAACATTCAGAAATCAGAAATCATAATTCAAAAATCAGAAATCTTCAATCCATAACTCAGAAATCATAATTCAGAAATCAGAAATCATAAATCAATGAACATCTCCGAATTAAGTATACGTCGCCCGGTATTAGCCACAGTATTAACGATTATTATCCTCCTTTTCGGATTCATCGGATACAACTATTTGGGTGTCCGCGAATATCCGTCGGTAGATAATCCGATTATTTCTGTCAGCTGCTCTTATCCGGGAGCTAATGCCGACGTTATCGAAAACCAGATAACTGAACCGTTGGAACAGAATATCAACGGTATTCCCGGTATCCGTTCTTTGTCCAGTGTGAGCCAACAGGGGCAAAGCCGTATTACAGTAGAATTTGAATTGTCCGTCGATCTGGAAACAGCGGCCAACGACGTACGTGACAAGGTTTCACGTGCCCAACGTTATCTGCCTCGCGACTGTGACCCACCGACAGTTTCAAAAGCAGATGCCGATGCCATGCCTATCTTGATGGTTGCTCTTCAGAGTGACAAACGTTCTCTGTTGGAATTAAGTGAAATAGCGGATCTGACTGTGAAAGAACAATTACAGACTATTTCTGATGTAAGTAGTGTATCTATCTGGGGAGAGAAGCGTTACTCCATGCGCCTTTGGCTCGACCCGGTAAAGATGGCAGGTTACGGTATCACTCCCGTCGATGTTAAAAACGCTGTAGATAACGAAAATGTGGAACTTCCTTCAGGTAGTATCGAAGGAAATACCACCGAGTTGACGATCCGTACACTAGGATTGATGCATACCGCAGATGAATTCAATGACTTGATTGTCAAAGAAGAGAATAACCGTATTGTACGATTCAGTGATATCGGACGTGCTGAACTGGGGCCGGCTGATATTAAGAGTTATATGAAGATGAACGGCGTTCCTATGGTGGGTGTCGTAGTCATTCCACAGCCGGGAGCCAACCATATTGAGATTGCGGATGCGGTATACCAGCGTATGGAGCAGATGAAAAAGGACTTGCCGGAAGACGTACACTATAACTACGGTTTTGATAATACCAAGTTTATCCGTGCGTCTATCAATGAGGTAAAGTCAACAGTGTATGAGGCTTTTGTACTCGTAATCATCATTATCTTCCTCTTCCTGCGTGACTGGCGCGTTACATTGGTGCCTTGTATCGTAATTCCTGTCTCCCTCATCGGTGCATTCTTCGTCATGTATCTGGCAGGATTCTCCATCAATGTGCTTTCCATGCTCGCCATCGTACTATCGGTGGGACTGGTGGTAGATGACGCCATCGTTATGACAGAGAATATCTACATCCGTATAGAGAAAGGAATGGCCCCGAAAGAAGCGGGAATAGAAGGAGCCAAAGAAATTTTCTTTGCCGTTATTTCCACCACTATTACGCTGGTAGCGGTATTCTTCCCTATCGTCTTTATGGATGGAATGACGGGACGATTATTCCGTGAGTTCAGTATCGTAATTTCGGGTTCGGTGATTATATCCTCATTTGCCGCATTGACTTTCACTCCGATGTTGGCAACGAAGTTACTCATTAAACGAGAAAAACAAAGTTGGTTCTATGCAAAAACAGAACCGTTCTTTGAAGGAATGAATCGGCTATACAGCCGTTCGCTTGCCGCTTTTCTTAGCAAACGCTGGATCGCTCTTCCATTTACTTTCATCACCATTTGCCTGATTGGTATTCTATGGAATGCAGTTCCTGCGGAAATGGCCCCACTTGAAGACCGTTCGCAAATCAGTATCAATACACGAGGAGCGGAAGGCGTCACCTATGAATATATCAGGGATTACACAGAAGACATCAATCAACTGGTAGACTCCATTCTGCCTGATGCAGAGGCTGTAACTGCCCGTGTATCCAGCGGTAGCGGAAACGTGCGCATCACGCTGAAGGATATGAATGAACGTAATTATACCCAGATGGATGTGGCAGAGAAAATATCAAAAGCGGTACAGAAGAAAACAATGGCGCGTTCATTCGTACAGCAGCAGTCTTCTTTCGGCGGACGTCGTGGAAGCATGCCTGTACAATATGTACTTCAGGCTACCAATTTGGAAAAGCTGGAAGAAGTGTTGCCCAAGTTTATGGCTAAAGTATATGAGAATCCTGTTTTCCAGATGGCGGACGTTGATTTGAAGTTCAGTAAACCGGAAGCTCGTATTCAGATCAACCGTGACAAGGCCAGTATTATGGGGGTAAGTACCAAAAACATTGCTCAAACGCTGCAATATGGATTAAGTGGACAGCGTATGGGATATTTCTATATGAACGGTAAACAATACGAAATTCTTGGTGAAATCAACCGCCAGCAACGAAATAAACCGGCCGACCTGAAAGCTATTTACGTCCGTAGCAGTAGCGGGGATATGATTCAGCTGGACAACTTGATTGAATTGGAAAGCGGTATTGCACCTCCAAAGTTGTATCGTTATAATCGTTTTGTGTCAGCTACCATCTCTGCGGGATTGGCAGACGGCAAAACAATCGGGCAAGGCTTGGATGAAATGGATAAGATTGCCAAAGAAACATTGGATGACACTTTCCGTACTGCCCTGTCGGGAGACTCGAAGGAATATCGTGAAAGTTCTTCCAGTCTGATGTTCGCCTTTATCCTGGCTATCCTTTTGATTTACCTGATTCTGGCAGCCCAGTTTGAAAGTTTCAAAGATCCATTGATTATCATGTTGACAGTGCCGCTGGCTATTGCCGGAGCTTTGGTCTTCATGTATTTCGGAGATATTACGATGAATATTTTCAGTCAGATCGGTATTATCATGCTGATCGGTCTGGTGGCGAAGAACGGTATTCTTATTGTAGAATTTGCCAATCAGAAACAGGAAGCCGGAGAGGATAAAATGAGCGCCATCAAAGATGCTGCCCTTCAACGCCTCCGTCCGATTCTGATGACAAGTGCCTCTACGGTTTTGGGACTTATCCCGCTGGCATTTGCCACCGGAGAAGGTTGTAACCAGCGTATTGCCATGGGTACGGCGGTAGTGGGTGGTATGGTCGTATCCACTCTGCTTACGATGTACATTGTACCGGCTATTTACAGTTACATTTCGACTAACCGAATCAAAAAACTACAAGAATGAAACAGAAAGGAATTTGCATGAAACGCATCATTTATATCACCATTGCATGTGCCTTCTTATCAGTCTCTTTTGCAAAGGCACAAGTTCTCACTCTCAAGGAGTGTCTGGAAGAAGGATTGCAAAACAATTACTCTTTACGTATCATCCATAACGAAGAGCAGATCAGCAAAAACAACGCAACGTTGGGAAATGCAGGTTACCTGCCTACACTGGACTTCTCTGCCGGATATACCGGAAACCTGGACAATATTGAGACCAAGGCGCGTGCTACCGGAGAAATAACAAAGAACAACGGAGTCTACGATCAGACAGTTAATGTCGGTCTTAACCTCAACTGGACTATTTTCGACGGATTCAATATCAGTACCACCTACAAACAGTTGAAAGAGCTGGAACGTCAGGGGGAAACCAACACGCGTATTGCCATTGAAGATTTTATCGCTGCCCTGACTTCCGAATACTATAATTTTATCCAGCAGAAGATTCGTCTGAAAAACTTTCATTATGCAATGTCACTTTCCAAAGAGCGCTTGCGCATAGCCGAGGCTAGTCACCTGGTCGGTAAGTTTTCAGGGCTGGATTATCAGCAGGCAAAGGTGGATTTCAATGCAGACAGTGCCCAATACATCAAACAACAGGAATTGCTACATTCTTCACGCATCCAGTTGAATGAACTGATGGCTAACAACAATGTCAATCAAAACATTATTATCAAAGACTCCACTATCGACGTACACAGCGACTTGCAATTTGATGATTTGTGGAATTCTACGTTAGCAACCAATGCTTCTTTGCTCAAGGCCGATCAAAACACAGTACTTGCCCAATTGGACTACAAGAAAATAAACTCACGCAACTATCCATATCTCAAATTAAATACCGGATATGGATATACGTTCAACAAGTATGACATCAATGCAAACAGCAGAAGAGGTGAACTGGGCTTCAATGCCGGAATAACTGTCGGTTTTAATATCTTCGACGGTAATCGTCGCCGCGAAAAGAGAAATGCAAGTCTGGCTTTCAAGAATCGTCGCCTGGAACGACAGGACTTGGAATTAGCACTTCGCTCTGATCTCAGTAACCTATGGCAAGCCTATCGCAACAATCTTCAATTGCTGAATCTGGAACGTCAAAACCTGATAACCGCCAAAGATAATCACGATATTGCCATGGACCGTTATATACAGGGAGACCTCTCCGGTTTTGAAGTGCGTGAAACACAAAAAAGTTTGTTAGATGCAGAGGAACGCATCCTCTCTGCTGAATATAATACGAAACTTTGCGAAATATCCCTGTTACAAATCAGCGGAAAGATTACGAAATATCTGGAATAAGGAAGTAGTTTCCATTTATTTTTTGATTGGGTTAATCTTCTTATCGGGAGGGTTAACCCAATTTTTACTCTATAAAAAACAGTTATTACATATCAGTATTTTTCTTTCTTCATACATTTGCATACTATAAAAACATTAAATAATAAAGCCATGAGAAAACCAGGTTTTTTCTTACTGCTACGGTTTAAACAGACACACGCCTCAGCCCAAAAAGCAACAGACTACAGAAAACAACAAAATTACAAAGAATGGGTACACATCGCTCCTAAATTTGACGACGATTTCTTCAAGACGGAAGAAGCCCAACGCATTGGTGACAACGTGTTACTGTATCAGCAAATCACCGGAGGATGGCCAAAAAATATCTATATGCCGGCAGAACTGACAGAACAGGAATATAAAGCGGCACTAAAAGCCAAAGAGGATATCAACCAAAGCACAATCGACAACAATGCCACCACGACAGAAATAGAATATCTGGCACGACTTTATCTGGCTACACAGAAAGAGAAATATAAAGAAGGAGTGCTGAACGGTATTCAATATCTGCTCAAATCGCAGTATGAAAACGGAGGATGGCCTCAATTTTATCCACGTCCCAAAGGTTATTATGTACAAATCACCTACAATGACAATGCAATGGTAAGAGTCATGAATCAACTTCGGAGCATATACGAAAAGAAAGCTCCATATATTTTTCTTCCTGACAATATCTGCGAACAAGCACGCAATGCATTCAACAAAGGTATAGAGTGTATACTCAAAACGCAGGTGTGCCAAAATGGTGAATTAACAGTATGGTGCGCCCAACACGACCGTGTCACTTTGGAACCCTGCAAAGCACGTGCTTATGAACTTCCGTCACTAAGCGGACAAGAGTCGGACAATATTGTATTGCTGTTGATGTCACTTCCTAATCCATCCACAGACATTGTAAAATCCATAGAAGGAGCAATCAAATGGTTCCAAAAGTCTAAAATAAAAGGAATACAGAAGGAATAATTCACTAACGGTGAAGGTAAAAAAGACTATCGTATGGTTCCCTGTGAAGACTGTCCAACTCTCTGGGCACGTTTTTATGAACTGGAAACGAATCGGCCTTTTTTCTGCGACCGTGACGGCATTAAAAAATATGATATATCGGAAATCGGGCATGAGCGCCGGAATGGTTATAGTTGGTATAACAAAGATGGTAGTAAGGTATTGAAGAGATATGAAAAATGGAAAAAAGAACAGAACAAGTAATCACAAATGATGAAAGGCTGATATCTACACTACAAAAATAAATATCCGGAAAGTCTTTAAGTCCTCAAAAGATGAAATCCCCTCACTACATTGCAGAGTGAGGGGATTTTATAAATTCAGGGCATTTAGCCTCTTCTTAAAGTTTTATCCCAACAGGTTAAAACCGGTTATTTTGTGCAATTCCACGGTTTCAACTGTTTGAAGAAGTCATTACCCTTATCATCCACCAAGATAAATGCAGGGAAGTTTTCTACTTCAATTTTCCAGATGGCTTCCATACCCAATTCCGGATATTCCACACATTCGATGCTCTTGATGTTATTCTGTGCAAGGATAGCTGCCGGACCTCCGATAGAGCCAAGATAGAAACCACCATATTTCTTACAAGCATCTGTCACTTGCTGGCTACGGTTACCTTTTGCCAACATGACCATGCTGCCGCCATGACTTTGGAACAGTTCTACATAAGAGTCCATACGTCCTGCTGTAGTAGGACCCATAGAACCACAAGCCATGCCTTCCGGAGTTTTTGCCGGACCTGCATAATAAATAGGATGATCCTTAATATATTGTGGCAAGTCTTCGCCGCGATCCAAACGTTCTTTCAGTTTAGCATGGGCGATGTCACGACCTACGATGATCGTTCCGTTCAATGACAGACGAGTAGCTACCGGATATTTAGTCAGCTCTTTCAGGATTTCAGGCATCGGACGGTTCAGGTCGATCTTTACAACATCACCTTCACCTGCTTGACGCAGTTCTACAGGAATAAGTTCGCCCGGATTTGAATCCAGTTTCTCAATCCAGATACCTTCCTTATTGATTTTACATTTGATGTTACGGTCGGCAGAGCAAGATACTCCCAAGCCTACCGGACAAGAAGCACCGTGACGAGGCAAACGGATGATGCGTACGTCATGAGCAAGATATTTACCTCCGAATTGCGCGCCCAATCCAATTTTGTGAGCTTCTGCCAAAACTTCTTTTTCCAGTTCGATGTCGCGGAATGCACGGCCATATTCGTTTCCAGTAGTCGGCAAGTTATCATAGAAATGAGTAGAAGCCAGCTTCACTGTCAATAAGTTCTTTTCAGCAGAAGTTCCACCGATCACGAAAGCGATATGATAAGGAGGGCAAGCGGCTGTTCCCAATGTTTTCATTTTTTCAACCAGGAATGGAACCAGTGTACCGGGATTCAGGATCGCTTTTGTTTCCTGATACAAATATGTCTTGTTGGCAGAACCACCACCTTTTGTTACGCAAAGGAATTCGTATTCCATACCTTCGGTAGCTTCGATGTCAATCTGTGCAGGGAGGTTACATTTTGTATTTACCTCATCATACATATTCAAAGGCGCATTCTGTGAATAACGCAGGTTCTCTTCAGTGTATGTTTTATATACGCCCAGTGAAAGCGCTTCTTCATCAGAATATCCAGTCCATACCTGCTGTCCTTTTTCACCATGGATAATAGCAGTACCAGTGTCCTGACAGAAAGGAAGTACACCTTTTGAAGCAACTTCCGCGTTACGCAGGAAAGTCAATGCCACATACTTATCGTTTTCACTTGCTTCCGGATCACTCAGAATCTTAGCAACTTGTTCGTTGTGCGAACGACGAAGCATGAATGATACATCACGAAAAGCTGCATTAGCCATCGCAGTCAAACCTTCTTTCTCAATTTTCAGGATAGGATTTCCTTCAAACTCGCTTACTGATACATAGTCTTTTGTAAGCAGATAATACTCAGTTGTATCTTTTCCCTTTTCAAACATGGGCTGATACTTAAACGGAGGTGTTGCCATAAGTTTCTTATTTTATTACGTAATGTTAGTTAGTGAGGCAAAGGTAGTAATTAAGAATGAAGAATGGCGAATGATGAATGAAGAATTAAGAATGAATAACGGAGAAAAGCAGGAACAGCAAAAGACAATCATAAACAATAAACAACGAGCGGTAAACAAGCTATGCCATTCATTGACATCTGCCGTTCACCGCTCACTATTTTATTTACAGTTTGCTATTTATCATATCCTGTTTATCATCCACAGTTCGCCATCTGCCACTCCTATTATGATTCGATTGCTTCAATCCGTTTGATTAACTCGTTTCCAAGAGCTGTTTTATCTTCAATATGTTTCAAGACGGCAGTCACAAAGGTATTACTTTCGAAATCACCGCGTACTTGCTCAAAATCCTGCTTCATTTCGTCGTGGGAGCCGTCAGCACCAAATCCGGTCATGGAAGACAACGAAAATTCTTTCTTGGCATCCTCATATACCATCTTATCCAATCCGACAACAGCTTGCTGCCACGCTTTCACGATACCGATGATATCTTGTGCTGTAATCGTTTCCGGATTCAGGCCGTAGAATTCCTGAATCTTATGATAAGCCCATGTCCATTCATAGGTATAATAATTCTCGTGCATTTCTGCAAAGCTTGCATTGATGGATTTCAAACGATTGACTGTTCCATTCTCAATACCATCCAACAATCGGTCGATTTCACTCTTGGGAGCAATCAGTCCGGAAACATCCACCCATTCGCCAAGTCCGATTTCCGTGTCAGGTTTCAGTCGCTGACGGATTTCTTCATTGGTCTGGAAATTAATACCCTCCAATCGTTTTATGATGGAGTTTCCCAAGAACTTGTGAATGGCGATTTCATAAAAACGGATTCCGTTATTTAGAGAAGAGTTCTTGATTTTAGCACTCTGGTAGGAGTAGATCTCTGAAGTTTCACCGGATACACGTTTCAATTCTTTCAAAATGGAACGTCCTTTAAACATCTTCTGAATGGTATAAGGACTCAGCAGGTTATAATTGATATAATCCAGCCGGTTCGGATCTTTTCGCTTATCACGCTTTGGCCATTTCTGTGCGTCACGGATAGTACCTACACTTCTCAAATTAACTCCCGGAACCAGATAAGTGGTATTCCGCTGCTCTATCAGGTAAGAGAAAGGAAGATTGGAAGTATCGGCATGATTAACATGACGTCCCATTACCAAAGAGAAAGCCCCGACACGTGCCGGCCACAGGATATATGAATCGGAAGTGGTCTTCGCTCCTCTCTCCATCGTTCCCTGATGGATAGGACCTAACTTATACATGTGATTACTCTGATTGGACCCCGAACCCGCATTCATAAACGAGAACATACCGGCAATCAATAAAGTAGATTTATGGTGTGTCACAGTGAAAGGACCTGCAAAAATAGCACATGCCTCACCGTTCTCTCCCTGACAATTACTGAAGAATAAAGAATCGGAAGCGGAATAATTGTGTCCCAGTTTACAGGATTGTCCGACGAAACAACGAGTCAACATCGTGCCGTCATCCACTTTAGAGCCGGAAGAGATGATAAAGTCATCACAGATTACACCATGTCCGATATGTACAGGTGCCGTCACATTACTATTGACGCTGCCATTGGATAAGCGGCAGGTCCCACAGATATGGCAGTAATCACCAATCCGGACATTCTTGATCGAGCCCGTATTGAGAATCATCACATGATTGCCAATACTGCCGACAGCAGAAGCATGTTTATTGGAATAATAATCCGCAATAGATTTCATACGGTTTATCAGCTCGGGACGATGGCGGTACAGTGCAAGAATATATGCCTGGTGCGCAGACAATTTATCGTTCATCAACACCTCACGGCCTCCTGTTTCATTCAAGACAGCCACTTCTACCCCATTACCAAAAGTGCTTAACCTATCCACTAAAATAATATCTACATTCTCAATGAAGGTGTCACTGCCAATCTCATAATTAGCAATATAGTTCTGTATATTCTCAATACAGCAGTTATCGCCCACCGACACATTGTGCAACGTCACATGACGTAATCCCGAATGTTTCTTGATTCCCCCCGGCAATGTAAATTCAGCTTCGAATACCCCCAGTTTTACTTCACCCGAGAAACGGGTATGATGGACGTACTCACAATTAAAACCCTCTGCCACTGATACATTTCCCCAATCATCGGCCAGACATGACTGGCTCTTCAACTGAAGTATCTCATCTTCAGTCAATCTACGATAGTCTTTCATCTTAATAATGTGTTAATGTGCCCATATGCCAATGTGCCAATTCTGATGCAGTATGCGCAACCAATTGGCACATCAGCACATTAGCATATTGATTATTCTTCCTCTTCTTCGTAGGTCTGATAAAGAAAATCGTTATAGGGATATTTCTGAACGTGTAATTCTTTCACTCGCTGATAAACTACATTTTTCAGTTCGTCTATATTGATTCGTTCGCGGGCGGAAATAAAGAGGCAGTTATCCTCCATTTTTGCCATCCACGTCTTCATCAGTTCTTCGAGTGTTAAGTTTTCCTTTGTTCGGGGGGTAAGGTCGTCCGGCGCTTTCTCCACGTAGGTGTAAGCGTCTATTTTATTAAATACAAGTATCATAGGTTTGCCACTGCCTCCAATCTCTGCCAGGGTCTTGTTCACCACCTCAATCTGTTCCTCAAATCCGGGGTGGGAAATATCGACTACGTGCACAAGCAAATCTGCTTCACGTACCTCATCCAGGGTAGATTTAAAAGATTCTACCAAGTCGGTAGGTAACTTGCGAATAAACCCTACTGTATCTGACAACAGGAACGGTAGATTATCGATAATCACTTTGCGCACAGTAGTGTCTAAAGTAGCGAACAGTTTGTTTTCCGCAAACACTTCACTCTTGGAGAGAAGATTCATCATGGTTGATTTTCCCACATTGGTATAACCAACCAGTGCAACACGTATCATGCGTCCGCGATTCTTGCGTTGGGTAGCTTTCTGCTTGTCAATCTCCGCCAGACGTTCTTTCAGCAATGACATACGGTTCAGGATGATACGGCGGTCCATCTCAAGCTGTGTTTCACCCGGACCACGAAGTCCCACGGAACCTTTGCCACCACCGGCACCGGAACCACCTCCCTGGCGTTCCAAGTGAGTCCAAAGCCGCTGCAAACGCGGCAACATATATTTATACTGTGCCAGTTCTACCTGTGTCTTCGCATTGGCTGTCTGCGCACGCATGGCAAATATATCAAGAATCAGTGAAGTACGGTCCAGTATCTTCACTTTCAGTTCAGCTTCAATATTACGAATCTGTTTCGCAGAAAGCTCATCATCAAAGATGACCATTCCTACTTCACGTTCTGCTTCCTCTTCGTCATGGATATATTGTCTGATTTCTTCCAACTTTCCTTTTCCAACATAAGTCACAGAGTTAGCCGTCGGCAACTTCTGTGTAAATCGTTTCACAACTTCCGCCCCAGCCGTCTCGGCAAGGAAAGCCAGTTCATCCAGATACTCGTTTGTTTTACGCTCATCCTGCGTCTGTGTGATGAGTCCTACAAGCACTGCTGTTTCTACTTTGGCTTCGGATATTACAAATTCTTTCATTCTTTACTTCTATTATATATAATAATGTGGGCGCAAATATAACAAAAAAAGAGGTTGTGTCATAAAGGCAAACTTTTTTTGTTTGATAATTGATTGATAACCAGTAGTTAGTTTCGCTTAAAAAAGCTAATCTCTACTTATAAGCATACATAGAGGGTTTCAATAACCAACTGATACTGAAGACAAAAGTATATAAAAAAGTCGGATTGTAAA